>ERZ780111.76-NODE-76-length-31429-cov-15.9903_pt1 | contig 31429 bp, 30 predicted proteins | sample MGYA00433084_ERZ780111 | MGnify/ENA primary metagenome ERZ780111 (study PRJEB29588, sample SAMEA2144299) | human gut metagenome | biome: human gut; feature: human-associated habitat; material: faeces | place: Denmark | collected 2008/2010 ... | reverse complement strand
TAAATACCTGCGACTGGAATTGAACCAGTTAGGTTAGTGTCATGCCCGACACACATAAAAAATCAGGCTCACCCCTTATGGAGCGAGCCTGATTGTATTAGATTTTCCTGTCACGTTTCCCCAGAGTTGCTTGTCACCTCTGCTGTCAAGTCGCCCTTGGTGAGGCGGAAGGTGCGGCCCAGAGCGTGCCAACCGTACACATCAAAAATGGCCGACCTCCAACTTAATAAATGTTATAAAGGAATTCTTTTTCGCCCATTAGGTTGTTTTGTGGGGTATTTATTGTAAATTTGCAGTATAATTAATAAGGTATACATATTAACCCGAGATAGAATTAACGAAAACAAAATAAAACATGATCAAGAGATTATTGTCATTTCTCGACGCTTCGCCAGTCAATTTCCTGGCTGTCAAGAACCTTACCGAAGAGTTGCAGCAACATGGTTATCGCCGCATTGACACTACCGAGGCCTTAGGCACGGTAAAGGCCGGCGACAAGTTTTTTGTCACCAAGAACGATTCCTCCATCTATGCCTTCCAGATAGGCAGAAAAGCCCTGGCTGAAACGGGATTCCACATGATTTGTGCCCATTGCGACTCACCCACATTCCGCATCAAGCCTCATGCAGAGATAGACTGCGAGGGAGGTATCGTGAAGCTCAACACTGAGGTGTACGGAGGTCCCATCATGTCGACATGGTTCGACCGTCCGCTCACCCTCGCTGGAAGAGTCATCGTGAAGAGCAAGGACGTGATGACCCCCACTACCCTCCTGCTGCACGTGAAGCGCCCATTGCTGCAGATAAGCAACCTGGCCATTCACTTCAACAGACAGGTGAACGATGGGGTGAAGCTGAGCCGACAGAAAGATGTGCTTCCTATCCTGGGAATCATCAACGACGAGCTGGAGAAAGGCAACCTGCTGATGAACATCATCCTCGAGGAACTGAACAAACAGCAGACCGTGGCTCGCGAGGACATTCTCGACTTCGACCTCTATCTGGCTGATGCCACTCCTGCCTGCACCTTTGGCGCGCACAATGAGTTGATCTCTTCGGGAAGACTCGACGACTTGTCTATGTGCTTTGCCGGACTTGAGGCACTGTTGGCTTCACAACCCACCGACACCACACAGGTGCTTGCCATCTTCGACAACGAGGAGACGGGCTCGCAGACCAAGCAGGGAGCAGGAAGTCCTTTCCTCTCCTACATGCTCAAGCGCATCGCCCTGGCTCAGGGCGGAACCGAGGAGGCTTATTATCAGGCTGTGGAGCGTGCCTTCATGATTTCGGCAGACAATGCCCATGCATGGCATCCCAACTACTCCGAGAAGTACGACCCTACCAACCATCCTATGCTGGGAGGCGGACCGGTCATCAAGTTTAATGCTGCCCAGAAGTATGCCAGCGACGCTTATTCTGCATCGGTCTTTGCCGGCCTGTGCAAGAAGGCAGGTGTGCCTTGCCAGCGCTTTGTGAACCACAGTGATGTGGCAGGTGGAAGCACACTGGGCAACATCCTTGCCTCTTCCATTCCGCTGCGCGGTGTCGACATGGGAAATGCCATCCTTGCCATGCACAGCTGCCGCGAGACAGGAAGCACTGCCGACCATGAGTTCTGCGTCAAGGTGTTCACACAGTTCTACCAGGAATAACATGACACGATGAAAGGCATTCAATTGTATCAACAAAGATATGATGAGAAGTGGATATCGGAAGATTGTCATAGCATGCGACTCTTATAAGGATTGCCTTACGAGCAGGGAGGTGAATGACACAATAGCAGGAGCTTTGTCGGCTCCCGAAATCATAACCCTCGAAATGAGTGATGGGGGCGAGGGAATGCTCGATGCCTTTCTCTCGGCAATGAAGGGTGAACGGGTGAGGATTCATGCTCATGATGCCCTGATGCGATGGACGGAGGCTGAGTACGGAATAGTGGACAATACTGCTATTATCGAGATTGCGCAGACAGCAGGCCTGGCTTTGATAGAGCCCGAACAGCGCAACCCGATGAAGGCTACGTCCTGGGGTGTGGGCGAGATGATCGTGAATGCCTATCGCCGGGGCGTGACCCATTTCATCGTGGGATTGGGCGGAAGTGCCACTTCCGATTGCGGTATAGGAATGCTCAAGGCTATGGGCGACGACTGGAAGACGATACGCAGGGAATGCAACTTTGTGCTGGCTTCAGACGTTACCAATCCTCTTTGCGGCGAGAACGGCGCAGCTCATGTCTTTGCTCCTCAAAAGGGAGCAGACTCTAAGATGGTGGAAATGCTTGATGCCCGTGCCCGGAAGTTTGCTGAGGTGAGCGCCAGGCATTTCGGTTATGACAGGAGTGAGGCTCCGGGAGCTGGTGCTGCCGGTGGTTTGGGCTACGCCTTCCTGCAATATTTCAATGCCAAAGCTCGTCCTGGGGCTGAGCTTCTTTTAGAGAAAATTGGGTTTGACGCCTTGATTCAGAATGCTGACCTTGTGATTACAGGCGAAGGACATAGCGACCGGCAGACCTTGATGGGGAAACTGCCACAAAGAATCCTTGAGCATGTTACCAATCAGAAAATCTGGCTTGTATCGGGTGGCGTGAGCGACAGGCAGGCGATGCTGGATGCTGGTTTCGACAGAGTGATTCAGGTTACTCCGGACGACATGCCTTTGGATGTGGCATTGAAGCCTGATGTGGCACGCAACAACATGATAAAAGCGATCATAATGGAAGAGAAACAATGAAATACATCATTTTTGATTTTGACGGAACTATCGGCGACTCACAACGGCTGATAGTAAAGACCCTGCAGGACACGATGCGGGAAAGAGGACTCGAGGTGAAGTCGGACGAGGCTTGCGCCAAAACGATCGGACTTCGGCTCGACGAGGCCTTTGTGGCACTCTTTGGCATGAGTGCCGAAGAGGGTGAAGCCTGTGCTGCCACTTATCGCGAGATATTCATGAAGAACAAGGAAATCATGATTGTCGAGCCTTTCCCTCATGTGATAGAAACGCTCCGTAAACTGCATCAACGTGGCTTCGTACTGGGCGTGGCAAGCAGCCGCAACCATTGTTCGCTCGACGGCTATGTCAGGCAGATGGCGCTCGACAACATCTTCACCTCTATAGTGGCGGGCGATGATGTGGAGCATGTGAAGCCTGCCCCCGACATGGTGTGGCGGGCTCTGAAAGAGATGAATGGAGAAATAGAAGAAGCCTTGGTCGTTGGCGACATGACATTCGATGTGGACATGGCGCACAACGCTGGTTGCAAGGCATGCGCCGTGACTTATGGCAACGGAACCCGCGAGCAACTTGCCTCAGCCGACTGGATCATCGACGATTTCGCAGAATTGCTGCAGAAATTGGATTTTTAAATATTGAGTCCACTTTCGTATATTACCCTTCTCCTTCCACCTTGCAGCCATTGAATCCCATTTCCCTGGCTTTATCCGGACCAAAAGTAAAGTAAACGGCTTCGCCCTCGTCGCAAATCTCGCCTGCTGAATTTTCAAGGGTAAGATGAATGGTGGCTATGTTGCGACGCTGGCTGGCTAAATGTCCACGAACCGTAATTTGAGTATCTGAGGTAAGAACAGGCTTCTTATATTTCACATTGAGCTGCATCGTCACGCCTGTAGTCTGAAGCTTACGGTTGATTACCCATCCTGCCACTTCGTCCATCAGCATTCCGATGATGCCTCCGTGAAGGGTGTTCACCCATCCCTGATAGTTAACACCTGGAGTCCAGACAGTGAGCACATCATCGCCATCTTCCCAAAACTCGAGATGCAATCCCACAGGATTGCCTGGAGCACAACATACACAGTTGTACTCCGGTTTGCCTAAATAAGGATTCAATATCTTCTTCATGACTCTAAAAAAACTCCTTAACTTCTTAACTCCCTTAACTCCTTTAACTCCTCGAAAAATTAATCTTGTTTTTCGATGATCTTCATTCCTTCTTCCACAGCCTGCATGTTGAGCGGTATCATGGCGTGATGACGCTCAGGCAACGACTTGTAGAGAGCCTTGTTCAGTCCGTCGGTGCTTACTACCGGACAAACCTTGAGCAGTCCGCCAAGTACAATCATGTTGAACACCTTGGAGTTCTTCATCTCGGCAGCCTTGTCCATGGCATCAATGCGATAGACGGTAATGTCCTTGCGCTGTGGCGGATTGATGACTCCATAGCCGTCATAAATAAGGATACCTCCAGCCTTCACCTTGGGCTCAAACTTATCGAGCGACGGCTGGTTGAGCACGATGGCCACATCGTAATGGCTGAGGATAGGCGATGAAATTCGCTCATCGCTCACGATGACTGTCACGTTGGCTGTACCGCCTCGCTGCTCGGGTCCATAGGCTGGCATCCACGTAACCTCCTTATCCTCCATCAGTCCTGAGTAGGCCAGGATCTTTCCCATAGAGAGGACGCCCTGTCCACCAAAACCGGATATAATGATTTCTGTCTTCATTTGTTTCTATTTGTTTTAGGGAAGAGCAAATGATTTTTTTTCACTCTTCATTCTTCGCTCTTCACTTACATTCCCGTTGTATCCTTCAGGTCTCCCTTCACATACTCCTTGAACATATGCTCCTCCATCCACTTGTTGGCTTCTACTGGTGAAAGCTTCCAACCGCTGTTGCAGGTGGAGACGATTTCCACAAGACTGGAACCAAGTCCCTTCATGCTTGCCTCGAAAGCTTTGCGGATGGCTTTCTTGGCTTTGCGGATGCTGGCTACGCTTTCCACACTCTGACGGCTCACATAGCAGGTTCCCTGAAGATGTGATGCCAGCTCGGTAATGTTGAGTGGATAACCATGAAGGTCGGGCTGACGTCCATAAGGACAAGTAGAGGTTTTCTGTCCAAGCAGTGTTGTCGGTGCCATCTGTCCTCCCGTCATGCCATAGATGGCATTGTTGATAAAGATGGCTGCTACGTGCTCACCACGATTGAGGGCATGGATGGTTTCGCAGGCTCCGATACAAGCCAGGTCGCCATCACCCTGATAGGTAAAGACGAGGCGGTCGGGCCAAAGACGTTTCACTGCTGAGGCACAGGCAAGAGCTCGTCCATGAGCTGCTTCCTGCCAGTCGATGTCAAGGTAACGATAGGCAAAGACGGCACATCCTACTGGACAGATACCCACGGCTTTGTCTTCCATTCCCATTTCCTCGATTACCTCGGCCACGAGCTTATGCACCACACCATGAGAACAGCCCGGGCAGTAATGCATCGGGGTGTCGTTCATCAATGTTGGTTTCTTGTAAACCAGGTTTTCTGGTGATATGATATTGTTCGTCATTATTTTGTACTTTGAGTATTGCTGATAAGTTGTTTTACAGCCTCAACGATTTCTTCTGGTTCAGGAACGATTCCTCCCAAGCGTCCGAAATGTTCTACGGGGACTTTTCCATTGACTGCCAGACGCACGTCTTGTATCATTTGTCCGGCATTGATCTCGGCTACAAGTATGCCTTTACAGCGCTGTGCAAGTTCATGAAGCTGCTTCTCCGGGAAAGGCCATAGGGTGATGGGACGGAAAAGTCCTACCTTGATGCCTTGCTGACGGGCAACCTCGATACTCTTCTCTGCTACACGGGCGGCACTTCCGAAAGCCACGATGACATAGTCGGCATCTTCGATATGCTCAGTAGCATAACGCACTTCTTTCTCGCGTATGGTTTGGTATTTCTGCTGCAGATGTAGGTTGCGCTGCTCCATCACCTCTGGCTTAAGCTCGAGCGAGGTGATAATGTTGGGCTGGCGGTTTTTGCTTCTGCCTATAGTTGCCCAAGGACACTCGCGAGCGATTTCCTCTTCGGTGCGACGGGGCTTCATCGGTGGCAACACCACACGCTCCATCATCTGTCCGATGACGCCATCACTCAGTATCATGGCAGGATTGCGATAACGGAATGCCAGGGTGAAAGCCAAGTCTACGAAGTCGGCCATTTCCTGTACCGACGCCGGGGCAAGTACAATCACGTTGTAGTCGCCATTGCCTCCTCCACGCGTTGCCTGGAAATAGTCACTCTGCGAAGGCTGGATGGTTCCCAGTCCTGGACCGCCACGCTGCACATTGACGATAACGCCAGGCACTTCGGCACCTGCCATATAGGCGATGCCTTCCTGCATGAGAGCCACACCAGGACTCGACGAAGTGGTAAGCACACGCTTTCCGGCTCCGGCTCCTCCGTACACCATATTAATAGAGGCTACCTCGCTCTCTGCCTGGAGCACAACCATACCTGTCGTCTCCCAAGGCTTGAGGAGCGCAAGGGTCTCAATGATCTCTGTCTGTGGAGTGATGGGATAGCCAAAGAAGCCATCTGCTCCACATCGTATACAGGCATGGGCGATAGCCTCATTGCCTTTCATAAGTGTTACTTCTTGCTCTGCCATTGTTAGATTTCCTCCTTTTTACGATAAACGGTGATACAACCGTCCGGGCACACGATGGCACACGATGTACAGCCTACACAAGCCTCGGCATGCGCTGGTTCTACGTAACGATAGCCATGCACATTCACCTTCTTTTCGGCAAGCGCTATGACATCGTGAGGACAGGCCTCCACACAGAGCGCACAACCTTTGCATCGCTCTGTATCTACCACAATTGCCCCTAAAATTTTATTCTTTGTCATGGGTTATAATAGTCTTTACAATAAAAGCCGAGGATATTATCGAGCATTTCCTTGGCTACGACGGCAGGGCTGTCGGGGTCAAGGGCTATGGCTTCCATATAGCAATCGAGAGCATGCTTGTAATCACCTTGTTTGCGATAGGCATTGCCCTGTAGATAATATTCCTGAGCTGTCATTTATCTGCTGATGTTCTTTTAAATTTGCTGTGCGAAATTAATAAAATAAGCTAACTAAAAAGAATTATCAGCCGAGATTTAAACTATATTAATGTTGTTTTGCGGAAAAATGCGCACACCATATTTCAGTGTGCAATTTTTAAAGAATAATGTACGTTATTTCTAATATTATATTCTATAAGAACATACTCCGCCACTCAACGCAGCTGGCTGCGGTAAATGACGAACAATACTATACCTCGCAACAGAAGGTAGAGAACGAAGGCCAACCACAAGGCATGATTGCCCATTAAAGGATGCAGAACGAAGAACAGAACGAAGAACGAAGCTGAGGCAATGGCGGTGGAACAGAGCATCGACTTTGACTGGGTGATACCGACAAAGATGCCGTCAAAGACGAATGCCGACATGCCCGACAAGGGAATCAGCACTGCCCACCAAAAATACGCACCGGATGCCGTTATGACCTTCTCATCACTTGTGAGTAACGAGAGAAAGTTCTCGCCACCTATTATATATAATAAGGTGAAACCGACGGCTACGCCTACACCGAACATCATCGTTCTCTTCACTACTTCCCGGAACGCCACCCTGTTTCCGGCTCCATAATACTTGCCACTCAATGCCTCTGCCGCATAGGCGAAGCCATCCATAAAATAAGAGAAGATGGTGAAAAGCGTCATCAGCAAGGTGTTGACAGCCAACACCAGCGTACTCTCGCGGGAACCTGCTGCCGTAAAGAAAAGATTCACTGCCACCAGACATACGGTACGGAGAAATATGTCCCTGTTGAGCGAGAAGAATCGTTTCAGTGGTTCGGAATCAAAGATATGGTGACGATAATCATACTTGCCCAATCTGCGATAGTAAAGGCGATAGAGCACACAAGCCATCAGAAGTCCCCACCATTGGGCGATGACCGTTCCGAGTGCCACACCTTCTACCGTCATCCTGCAGACGAAGACAAGCATCAGCGAAGCGAGGATGTTCACCACATTCTGCGTCAGCGACACTACCATCGGGATGCGGGTGTTCTGCATACCGATAAACCAACCCGTGAATCCATAAAGTCCAAGCACAGCGGGAGCACCCCAGATGCAGACATAGCAATATCTGCGAGCCAACTCCACGACATCCGCCTCGGGTGACATCGCCCACAGTCCGCATCCGATCATCCATCTCTGAAGGATAAAGAACAGCAGACCTATCCCCACACCGATACTCAGAGAGCGCACCAGGAGTCGCTGCACCTCGGAAAAGTCTCGTCTTCCCAATGCCTGCGAGGTCATTCCGCTGGTTCCCATGCGCAGGAAGCCGAACAACCAGTAGATGACATTGAAGAGCATCGAGCCCACAGCGATGGCTCCGATATAAGACGCATCGCCGATATGACCGACAATGGCGACATCCACCAAACCCAAAAGCGGTACCGTGATATTGCTGATTATCGACGGTACCGCTAAATGTAATATCTTCCTATTCATTAAATCTTAAACTTCGCAGCTTGCTCCTCGATGTAAGCTGCATCGCTGAAGTAGTCGATACGCATGGCTTTGCGAACCTCATCCATGGTCTGGGCTGCAAAGGCACGGGCATCCTCACTGCCCTTCTTCAGGATGTTGAACACCTCAGGAATATCCTGCTCGTACTCATGACGGCGGGCACGGATAGGAGTAAGCATCTTGTTGAGCACACTGTTGAGGAATTTCTTACAGGTTCCGTCACCGATGCCTCCCTTCACATACTGAGCCTTCAGTTCGTCAAGATTCTGGAACTCTGGCCAGAACTCAGCGAAGTCCTCGGGTGTAGAGAATGCCTCGAGATAAGTGAACACGGCATTGCACTCCAGATGTCCTGGTTCTTCCATACTCATACGTGGAGCACCGTTCGACATCTTCTTCACCTTCTTCCATACCGTCTTCTCGTCGTCGCTCAGATAGATACAGTTGCCAAGACTCTTACTCATCTTCTCTTTACCGTCGGTACCTGGAAGACGACGGCAAACCACATTCTCGGGGAGCATGATCTCCGGCTCTACAAGCACAGGAGCGTAAATCTGATTGAAACGGCGCACCAACTCACGTGTTACCTCCAGCATGGGTTCCTGGTCTTCACCAGCAGGAACGGTTGTAGCTTTGAAGGCTGTGATGTCAGCAGCCTGACTTACTGGATAGCAGAAGAAGCCAAGAGGAATGTTGGCCTCGAAGTTGCGCATCTTGATCTCGGTCTTCACCGTTGGGTTGCGCTGAACACGAGACACGCTGATGAGGTTCATCAAATAGGTGGTGAGCTCGGCAAGCTCAGGAATCATACTCTGAATATAGAGTGTGCACTTCTGTGGATCAAGGCCTGCAGAGAGGTAATCGAGAGCCACTTCGGTGATGTTCTGACGTATCTTCTCTGGGTTGTCTGCATTGTCAGTAAGAGCCTGCACATCGGCCATAAACACGAACATCTTGTCGAAGTCGCCTGCATTCTGCAGTTGTACTCGGCGCTGGAGCGAGCCGATGTAATGCCCCAAGTGGAGCTTGCCTGTTGGACGGTCGCCCGTCAATATTATCTTTCCCATATTATTACGATTGTTTCTGTTATACGAAAAATAGTCAGCCTGTCTGCTATTTTTAGTGCAAAGGTACAGCAAAAAGGGCAAAACACAAAATAAATAGTTACTTATTTTGAGTTTTTGCCCCTTACCCGTCACTTACCATGTATATTTTGATCGGCAAATCACAGTTGTGTTGTGACAGCGAAAACAAATTACTTCTTGGTGATCACTACTTGTTTCTCATTGAAAGCACTGCAAGCATCTACCAACTTCAAGACTTTGTCCCAGTTGGCTACAGGTTCCTCACGATGCAAGAAACTCTTGCTTACATGCACTATGATCTTGCCAGCCCCGGCACTTGCCTTCACCGCGAACTCGCCACAATCGTTGCTGACGGTGGTATTCAGTTTCTTCAATGACTCAGCTGAAGCCTGATAGCCTTTGGGCAAAGCCACCTCTATATTCCACTCATCAGCAAATGCCATTCTACGCCAGATACGATCCTTGCGGATGCGGTCATTGCCTTCCAGTTTCATCTGCTCTCCTATCAGCTTGCCCACAGCCAGCATCATGCTGCTTCCTGCACGTTTCACCAATCCTTCCATCTCGTAATCAACATGATAAACGAAGTCTGCGCTGTCCTTTCGGATGCCCACACAATCGAGTCCATAACCATTTACCTTGACTGGCTCCGCTTCATGATAGCCTTTTATCTCTTCCTTGAACTGGTCGGGTTGCTCCTTTTGCTTGTACTCGGCAAAGTCAGACTTCATGACGGAAGCATCTTTCTTCAAGAAAGCACTATAAGGATCAGACTCATCATACTTCAAATAACGCCAAAAAGCGGCAAGATGGTCGGGACCATACAGATAATAATCTGGCGAGCTAACCATTTGTCCGTATTCTTTCTGTGCGCCAGAATAGTCTATGCTGCGGTGAATATTCATCTTGGTACCATCGATGTTGACCTTAATGGTGACGACAGACTTGTTAGTGGCAGCTGTACTTACAGGGATTTCGAATGGCGCATCAACATCCTGCATATATGCCTTACGCCCCTGGAACTTATAAGGGATGTCCGATGCCACCTTAGGAAAGGTACCAGGGAAATAATACAGGTTGGTTCCCTTGAGGCGGAAGAACCAAGTGGTAGAATTATAGTTGATGAGCTTGTCGACAGGCAATTCGCCAACAGCAGTCGTGATGCCCATTTCCACTTCTACCCCTAACTTACGCAAGAAGTTGGGCACACGGTTGAAGGCTTCTTGGCTTGTTCCACCAGTAACATATTCATAAGCATAAATACGGTCTGCTTTCTCGTCGGCAGGCATCGACTCATCCTTGGCCGACTTATACACACTGCGTTTCTGCGCAGAAAGACCTGCTGCCGAATAGCCGTTCTTGCTAACATAAGACTTCATCAGCTTCCAGTCATCTTGTAGGATGGGCGCAACATCAGGGTTAGCTCGAACACCTTTCTGACGCATGGCCTTCTCGACCACCATGGTCTTCGACTTAGTGGGCGTAATGTACATCAAAACATAAGGAGACTGCAAGGAAGAGTTATACCAAGCAGACGGCTCTCCATCGACAGGTTGGTCCATCACCAAATCAAGCACGGCGTTTTTATCCTTGTCCGTGGTCTGCTTAAATTCGGGAGCCCCATTCATCGAGCGATAAACCGTAGACAAACTTTGGTCTAACACGCAATGCACTCTGCTATAAAGAATCGGCTTGTCTTGGCGAAAATAAAAAGTAAAAGGATCCAACCGCTGTTCCTGCGTGTCAATCTGGTTGAGAGAAAATACGTCAATACAGTCGCCGACCTCCAATCCTGGCACGGCAATCTTCTGGCTCAAGTCCTTGCCTTTCTTACCTTCCTTGACATCCACATAGTCATCGAAGTCGACCACTTGCACCTTGCCATCTTTCTTGAGCACACGAATACCCAGGACGGTATTGGTCTTATTGTGATATGCCCCTACCCACTTTTTTGATTTCGTGCGGAAAGAAAACTCAGAATAATCCTTCAAGGCTTTCTTGTCGTTGAGTTGTATCAGCATACGCTCCATGTCTTCGCAGTCTATCTGACGTGTCAGACGGAGGTTAACAAACAATTCCGTTGTTGCCTTACGGTAATAATCGGTACTCAACTCCCGGTAATAAGAGAGGATAACAGCCGATTCGTTCTTGTACTTCGCTGGCACTGTGCGTTTCTTGAAGTCAGCAGGAGTATTGTCCCACACTTCTTGACGCACTTTCTGAGCCAACTTGAGGTAATCAGCCTTGTCGTCAGCCTTAACAGGCAAACATACGAGTTGCATTGCCAAAAGGAAGAAAGCAACTCCCATCATTCTCACATGTTTCATAGTTCAACCTTTAAAATGTATAACATTGCTTATTTAGTTTGCAAAACCACTTGCTCGTTGCAAGCATCATTCCATTCGGAAACCAATTTGTTCCATTCCAGAATATCCTTCAAGGCTACTCGCCTGTTCTTGATGACATACTCCTTTTTCATGACGACACGATTGCCTTGTTTGGAAAACGTACAAGACAAGTCTGCCCAATGGGTATGCGACGCAAAAGGAGCAGGGAGTTCCTGCACACGCATACCTTTTGGTACTGAGAGACTGACCTTGCGCACATTCTTCAGTTTCATACCTATCATATAGTCGGAAACCCGCTTGGTAGTATCTACTTTCTCCAACCACACATCTTTGTCCTGATTCATATCCACATAGAGGTATTGGTCTGCCGACACTCCCACGTTTCCTTTATAAAAAGAGGAAGAGATGGCGAGCTGTTCGTCTTGGGGCCTACTACCTTTGAGCACCACATCCCTCATTTCGTCCTTATTGCCGTCCATTCCCAACAAACGAGAAAGGAATTGCAGTCTGTCATCTTGCGCAGCTGCGTCGTATGCCGACAAGACCATGGCTTTCATATCTCCTTTCCAAGAAGAATTCAGAGTGCCCTTCATGGCATAATTGCCATCCTTCTCTACGGAAAGTGCACAATCGTATTCCACAGATGAGGAACAAGCTTCCAGGGGCAATGTGGGCAACGTATAGACCCGGCATCCTTCTCCTTCTTCCACCATAGCCTGTCGTCCCTGAATATTTGTAGGAATATACCCTAAGGGTATGTAAGAATTGGTGGCATCAAGATAATAGGGCTTACCCTGATAGAACACCGTGCATATCGCATGATTGACAGAGGAAATGGTGGGTACTTCATGCGATGTATAAGGAATGTCATCTGTTCCGATATCTGTCTGTCGCGCATCAAAACCCTGAGCCTTCAACAAGGTTTTCAGCAAGAGCGACATGGCCTTACAGTCACCATATCGCTTACGGATCGTTTCGGCAGGAGTGGCTGGCTGATGGGCAGAAACGCCGGCCTCGTATGCCAAATAGCGTATGTGGCTTTGCACCCAGGCAAAGGTGTTGGCAATTTTCTCCTTGTCACTCTTTGCTCCTTGGGCTATCTCTGCAAGGATTTCCGCTTGGTTGGGAATCGTACAGTCGACATCTGCCATTTTCTTAGACCAAGCGAACATATCCTGTTCATCCTTGAACGAACCTATTACGAGCAAATGAGGAACAGTATAGCCCCAGGCTGGAGCTCCCTCCTCGGAAACTGGCACAGACAAGCCGTGCATGACATAGGTAAACACGGAGTCGCCAGCCTCATCGGCCACAGCTGTCTTGACCACATCGGCAGGAAGATTACACTCCTTGAGATGATATTGAGATAAAGCCTTCGGTATAACCACCTGGACGGTTTTGTTCTCTACATAGTAGTCTTCGGGAAAAGAGATTCTTGTGAAATAAACAGCATCGGTAAAGGTTCGTGCAAAAGAGGCCTTCAAAGTCTTACCCACCTTGGGTATCCGATAATTGAAATAACAGACCTTGGTGTCATCAAAGAAGATATTCTCAGGTGTAGCTGACTTATACTGTGCCGTGCCCTTGGAGGAAGCTTTGTCCAAACGGATAAAATCTCCATAGTAGACATTCGGCTGAACAAGTGCTGCATATTTTGTCACGCCATATTCCAAATCCGTTGTATTCGAGATGACAGGAATACCATCGGAATTCACCTTAAACTTATACCGATCCACACAGTTTACTATATGCACATTGTCGTCCACGCCTTGAGCCGCAGCAGACAATACGCTCAGAAAACACAGATAAATAAATACAGGTTTTATTGTCATCAGATTGGTGTTATGAATTAAATGCCCCCCCGAAGTATAAAACAAAGGAAGGGCATTTTATATATTATTCAAGTTTCGCAAGTTCAATCACTTAGAACTCTGCGTTCTTAGGAGTACGTGGGAAAGGAATTACGTCACGGATGTTCTGCATACCTGTAACAAAGAGAATCAGGCGCTCGAAACCGAGACCGAAACCAGCATGAGGACATGAACCATACTTACGGGTGTCGAGATACCACTCCATATCCTTCATTGGGATGTTGCGGTCCTTGATCTCGCCCATCAGCTTGTCATAGCTCTCCTCACGGACAGAACCACCGATGATCTCGCCTATCTGTGGGAAAAGCACATCGGTACCCTGAACGGTCTGGCCGCTCTTGCCACCGAAGCCACTCTCCTCCTCGTCTATCTTCATATAGAAAGCCTTGATGGCCTTCGGATAGTTGGTCATGATGACAGGCTTCTTGAAGTGCTCCTCTACCAAGAAACGCTCGTGCTCTGAAGCCAAGTCGTCGCCCCACTCACATGGGAACTCAAACTTCTTGCCATTGGCAATAGCCTCCTGCAAGATGCGGATTCCTTCAGTATAGGGCAGATGAACGAATTCGGAGTTCAGCACACTTTCCAATCGGGCAATCAGACCCTTGTCGATCATCTTGTTCAGGAATGCAAGATCGTCCTTGCAGTTGTCGAGTGCCCAGCGGATGCAGTACTTGATGAAATCTTCCTCCAGTTCCATCAAGCCAGCCATGTCCAGGAATGCCACCTCAGGCTCTACCATCCAGAACTCTGCCAGGTGGCGGGGAGTATTACTGTTCTCTGCACGGAAAGTTGGACCGAATGTATAAATAGCACCAAGGGCTGTGGCACCCAACTCGCCCTCCAACTGACCTGAAACGGTCAATGAAGTCTGCTTGCCGAAGAAATCATCAGAGTAGTCAATCTTGCCATCCTCTGTCTTCTTCAGGTTGTAGAGGTTCTTGGTAGTTACCTGGAACATCTGACCTGCACCCTCGCAGTCGCTGGCTGTGATGAGAGGTGTATTGAAGTAGAAGTAGCCATGCTCGTGGAAGTAGGTATGGATAGCCATCGCCATGTTATGACGAATACGCATCACGGCACCAAAGGTGTTGGTACGGAGGCGCAGATGAGCATACTGACGCATGTACTCAAAGCTCTGACCCTTCTTCTGCATAGGATAATCGTTTCCGCAGAGACCGTAAATTTCAATGCTTTCGCACTGGATTTCAACACTCTGTCCGGCACCCTGACTTTCAACCAAAGTACCTACTGCACTGATGCAGGCGCCAGTGGTAATCTGACGGAGCTGATTCTCATCGACCTTGGATGGGTCGACTACTATCTGAATATTATTAATAGTAGAACCATCGTTAAGAGCGATAAAATCGACTGCTTTGCTACTACGATGGGTACGCACCCATCCCTTTACATTCACGATTGAGCCATAGGCTGTGCTCTTGAGCAAGTCTACAACCTTAGTTCTTTTTACTGTTTCCATTGTTAATATTATGCTTCAAGGAGTTAAAGAAGTTAAGGAGCTAAGGAGTCAACTCCTTAACTCCTTAACTTCATATTATTGTTTCTTATTCAAAAGCACCCATGCGGAGCATGTCAACTTCCTTCTCTGTCAGGAAGCGCCAGTCGCCACGACGGAGGTTCTTCTTAGTCAGACCGGCAAACTGTACACGGTCGAGCTTGGTGACACGATAGCCAAGGCTCTCGAAAATACGACGAACGATACGGTTCTTGCCACTATGGATCTCGATACCTACCTGTGCCTTGTCGTTGTCATCAGCATACTCTACTGCGTCTGCCTTGATCTCGCCATCCTCAAGAGTGATACCGTCACGAATCTGCTGCAGGTCGTGAGCTGTCACGTTGCGGTCGAGATGTACGTGATAAACCTTCTTCTTCAAGAACTTAGGATGGGTAAGCTTGCTGGCCAGGTCGCCATCGTTGGTCAAAAGAAGCACACCTGTGGTGTTGCGGTCGAGACGGCCTACTGGATAAATACGCTCTGGACAAACATCCTTCACGAGATCCATCACTGTCTTGCGCTGCTGAGGATCGTCGCTTGTTGTCACATAGTCCTTTGGCTTGTTGAGAAGCACGTAAACCTTCTTCTCCAAGCTGACGGGAGCATCGTGGAACTTCACTTCGTCGGTACGCAGAATCTTGGTTCCCAACTCGGTTACTACCTCACCGTTGACAGTAACCACACCTGCCTGAATAAACTCATCAGCCTCACGACGTGAGCAGATACCGGCATTGGCGAGGAACTTGTTCAAGCGCAATGGCTCGTTAGGATCGATGTTCTCCTCCTTATATTCAATACGCTTCTTGAGATTATATTTTGCATTGGGATCGTAGCCTGGTGTGTGTGGACGACCATATCCACCACGGTTGTTGTAGCCACCGCCCTGTGGACGACCATATCCGCCACGGTTGTTGTTGTAGCCACCGCCCTGTGGACGACCATAACCGCCCTGCTGACGAGACTGATAACCGCCACGGTTGTTGTTGTAGCCACCACTCTGTGGACGACCATAACCGCCCTGCTGACGAGGCTGATAACCACCCTCTTCATCATTGTTGTTGAAACGAGGACGATAACCACCCTGTGGACGATTCTGATATCCGCCACGGTTGTTGTTGTAGCCACCACCCTGAGGACGACCATAACCGCCCTGTTGACGAGGCTGATAACCACCACGCTGCTGATAACCACCTTGGCGATGCTCACCATTATTCTGCTGAAGAGCCATTCCGAAACCTTCTGGGCGGAATCCACCTTCATTGCTGCGATCGCTGCTGTAAGCACGCTGCGAGTTGATACGAGGACGCTGTGGACGTCCGTTACTGCGATAATTTTTCTGATAACCGCCTGCTGGGGTATAACCCTCACGGGCACCTTCATTCGCAGTCGATTCGCTCTGAGGTTTGTTGTCAAATTCTGAATCCATTTTCCTTTTTCTTTCTTAAAAGCCTCACGGCTGGGTTAATAACTTTTTTTAAAATAATTCTTTTAGTTCTTTATATATATATGGTATATGATAAATACTTCGATAGGTAGCGATTGGGAATTGAAGATTAATATCTGTTAGATTCCTGTATAGTTGCTGGGGGTGATAGCCATCAGTTCTGCCTTCACACTGTCGCTCACATTCAAGCCCTGGATGAACTCATGAATGGTCTCTTCGGTCATGTGCTTGTTGGTGCGGGTAAGCGCCTTCAATGCCTCATAAGGATGTGGGTAAGCCTCGCGACGCAAGATGGTCTGAATGGCTTCTGCCACTACTGCCCAGGTGTTGTCGAGGTCTTCCTGCAACTTCTCTTCATGAAGAATGAGCTTGCGAAGTCCCTTCAAAGTGCTCTGAATGGCAATCACACTGTGACCGATAGGTACACCGATGTTACGCAATACGGTACTGTCGGTGAGGTCGCGCTGCAGACGGCTTACAGGAAGCTTCTGTGCCAGGAACTGGAGTATGGCATTGGCTATGCCCAGGTTGCCCTCGCTGTTCTCATAGTCTATAGGATTCACCTTGTGAGGCATGGCACTTGAGCCTACCTCGCCAGCCTTGATCTTCTGCTTGAAGTAATCCATAGAGATATACATCCAGAAGTCGCGGTCGAGGTCGATAATAATGGTGTTGATACGACGAACGGCATCGAAGATGGCACCCAAATAGTCGTAATTGCTGATCTGTGTGGTGTACTGCTCACGCTCCAAGCCCAGCTTCTCGCTGACAAACTTATTGCCGAAAGCACGCCAGTCGTACTGAGGATAAGCCACATGGTGAGCATTGTAATTGCCGGTAGCACCACCAAACTTGGCAGTCACCTTGCATGCCTTCAAACTGTTGAGCTGCTCGGTAAGACGATAGACATACACCATAATCTCCTTGCCCAAACGGGTTGGAGAGGCTGGCTGACCATGAGTCTTGGCAAGCATTGGCACATTCTTCCACTCATCGGCATAGGTCTGCAACTGAGCTATCAACTCCTCTACCTGTGGATAGAAAACATTCTGAAGTGCTTCCTTCACAGAAAGAGGCACACTGGTATTGTTGATGTCCTGAGAGGTCAAACCGAAATGGATAAACTCCTTGTAAGCATCCAATCCGCCAATCTTATCAAACTCTTCCTTGATAAAATACTCTACAGCCTTGACATCGTGGTTGGTAACCTTCTCGATATCCTTGACACGCTGCGCATCATTCTCATCAAAGTTCTGATATATCTCACGCAAACGAGCAAACAAAGCAGAATCGAATGAAGCAAGTTGCGGCAAAGGCAACTCACACAAAGTGATAAAATACTCAATCTCTACACGAACACGATATCGTATGAGCGCATACTCGGAAAAATAGTTTGCGAGTGGCTCTGTCTTTCCCCTGTAACGTCCATCTATAGGGGAAATTGCTGTCAGTAAATCTAAATTCATAACCAATACGTATTATTTATAGGGTGCAAAGGTAAAAAAAATCAATGAAAAAGCCGAACAAATAATGATAAATTAGCTTAAAAAGAAAAAGTCTTGCAACTTTTATGTTGCAAGACCTTCATTTGTGGGCGTTGACGGATTCGAACCGCCGACCCTCTGCTTGTAAGGCAGATGCTCTAAACCAGCTGAGCTAAACGCCCTTACTTTTCGTAAGCGGTTGCAAAGGTACTAACATTTTTTGTATCCACCAAACTTTTAGCCAACTTTTTTCATTTTTTCTGCAAAAAAGTTGTTTTTACTATCTTTTTTGCCTCTTTTCGCCCTTCAAAAGTCAGATACGCCACCTTTTCATCGTGGCATATAAACCCTTGTTGTTTCCCATGAAGTGAAATTGATAAAAGACAGTCATCCCAAATACGTGATTTCTATGGATAGGCTTTACCTTACAGAACTTTCGCATGTAGTTTAAGTACGGGCTAAGAACTTTTGAGTCTTCAGGGCGTGTGGGGAAAAACTTGCGAAACTTGAGCTGGATAATATGAAAGATGTATTAAAAATAATTGCCTGCACATAAATGTTTTTTGCGGGAAAATGTATCATAGTATCATTATTTAGTACGATATCCTTATAAACATCTGATATTCTGCACAATACAAGAATGATACTTTTCTATTTATTTTACAGAAAGTATCATAGAAGTATCATAAATCACAAGAAACATCATTAAATTCGGCTTTGAATCGATTTAAAAGACTAAAATTTCAAAACTTTAGCACTTACTCTTCCAGTATGTAAAGAATGCCAATACAAACTATGAATAAGAAGAAAGATTGACAAGCTGGATTAGGAATAAAATCACATAAGCCGTTCTGTAAGAGACCATCAGGTGGTCTGTCTTGCCCGTCAAGTGGGCACTCAGGGAACAAGCGACGGGCATCGACTGAACAAGCGATGGGCATTTATTGCCCGTGCGATGGGCACAGAGTGCCCAAAAGTCGGGCAATTCTTGGGCACTCCTTGCAGATCGGCGGCTTTGCTTTTATGCATAATGCCTCATGACGATTTTGTGATACTTAGATGACGTTTATATGATACTTCTATCAGATTAATGATACTTCTATGATACTTCTTGTAAGATAATACGAAATGTATCATTCTTCTATCTTATTATATGTCAGTTATTTACATTTACGTTCAGCAAAAAAATGATACTTTGACACTTTTTTCATAAAAAAACTTTTTACGCACGAGCACATACTCAACGGTAAATCCAAAAAGTATCTGATATGAAATCTTATAGATACAAATTTCGCAAGTAAGCCCCCTTCAGGGCGTGCTGCTTCAAGGAACTTCTGCCCCTTCAGGTCGTGCTGCTTGCGTTTAGCCTGCGTGCTGCTTCTTCTCTTTCCTTCGGCAGAGGAGATAAAGCTGCTGAAAGCGGAGATGTAGATTACGAATATCAACATATAATCAAGGGTCTATATGCCACCTTTTCATCGTGGCATATAGACCCTTATCGTTTCCCGTGAGGTGCGGGTGAATATATGCTTGCTGGACATGTTGTGGATACTTGCGCTCATTTGCACAAATTCGAGATAGCATACAATGGGTTAATGGCGATTCGCCTAACCGCATTGTCATCTTGAACATCTTGATTTTCCAAGAGGGCAAAGTTTTCGAGCGAGCACCTATAGGCTTCATTCAAATGCTTGTTGCGCATAAATAAGCGAAGACTCTTCATCTTGCCGCTCATTCCAGCCTTACACTCTATAGGCATCACCTTCATGTTCCTAACTATCACATAATCTATCTCTGAAGAAGTTCCGTTTACTATATTCTCCCAATAATACAAGTCATGCTGCGCGCGAGGATTGCTGTATTTCACAAGTTCCCAACCCAGCATCATCTCTGCCAATCCGCCCTTGTTGACAAGGTCTTCGGCAGCACCAGCCAAAATCAACTCCGTTAAAACTTGTGAACCACCAAAATCCATATTTAAGATACTAAGCAGCAATCCACTATCCAAATAGATGTACTTGCGAAACTTATCGTTTACCTCACTTCCCAAAGGGAGTCCATTAGCAGCAGTATGGCTCACACGCTTCACGATGCCGGCATCACAAAGCATCTGCAAAGCTTTTTTCACATTATCTGCTCGATAACCACCCTCCACCTTACTATACATAAACTTTCCTCCGATTTGCAAGATGACACTTTGTAGCGTATTGCGAAGCAATATAGGATCAACTTTGTTAGCATATTTGGCGAAGTCATCATAATAGGTTTGCTGGATTTATTTTATTCAAATCGCTGAAGAAATACAGCACTCCTGCGTGCAAAGATACAACTTTTTGATAAAATAAAGAGGAATAACACCTCTGTTTTTGATAAAATAAAGAGGAATGATAAAAATAGCACCAACGGTGTATATTGCGTAAAGGGTCTATACGCCACCTTTTCATCGTGGCATATAGACCCTTGTCAACCAAGTTAATTGCAGATTTACTACTATTATTCGGGCTTTGTATCAAAGAAACCGATAAACTCATCAAAATCTCGAAGAATGTCATTCAACTTAGGATTACTCTTTTGAACTATAATGGCTATGTAATTATCAACTTCTTCATCTCTAAGAATAGAAACCTTGACACAAAAACGATCTCGTTTATCGAATTCGTTAAACCATCTGGTAAAAAGGCGAGCTCGCATAGCCTGTCTGCTATCACCCGTTTCACATTGATATAGTAGAATATCGGGATTCGTAAGAAAGAATTCCTCTATAATACATTGTATAGTTGCTTTAACTTTAGAATCGTTAGGAGAATTCTTCTTGTTTTCATTGAGAATACCGAATTCATACGCTTTTTCATCCTCCCAAATATTATTGTTTTCAACAAATTCTATTCGATACTGAACACCATAATCTGTCAAGAACTTATATGATCCATTATCTATCCAGACCTTATAAGGAGAATGAAAATTGAGGCGAGTTAAGTTAAAGGCATGCATAGCAGTCTGTAGCCTCCTCACGTGCTTTGGCAAAGTCTATTTGAGCCTTTGCTTCCATATCTTTTTTACGTCTAACCATATCTCGTAATACTGCAATTGCTTCTTCACGAGTTTTAATTTTTAAAGCCATACTTATTCATTTTAAAGTTCTACTTCATGTTGATTGCAAAGATAAGCTTTTATTTTGAAAGTGCAAAGAAAACGGGAGAAAAGTTTGGATTCCCGTATTTTATAAGATAAAGGATAGCCATCCCATACCAATACTAATCCGGAATACATCGGTAGGGAACAAATACTCGTTTGTTGCTTTCTGTTCTCATAATAAATAATGTTTAAGTACCTCACGATTGACGCAAAGGTACTTCAAACCATGAAAACAGGTAGCACGAAACCACCACACTGCCATATCATCCACCCAACAGGTATCAAGACACGATGAAGGGTCTATACGCCACCTTTTCATCGTGGCATATAGACCCTTGTCGTTTCCCGTGAAGTGCGGGGGGATTATACTGAAGAAAAATCCCCAGTCCGCTTGAGGAAGCAGGATGGGGGATTTAGTATTATTTGACCAATAATGATGTTAATTTCATTCAAATATTTGGCGTTATCAAGATTTTGAAGTATATTTGTATCCAAAAGAATTTAAATGTGAATCAAATGGTTAATGCATATCGCGACATCAAGAATTCCGTAGACACAGCCAAGCGTGAAGGTCTTGCGGAGGGTATTGAAATCGGTATGAATCAGAAAGCTCAGGATATAGCAAAGAATATGCTGGCTATGGGACTTTCTGCCGAACAGGTTGCCAAAGCTACCCAGCTGTCTTTGGAAATCATTAAGAATCTGAGCAATTCATAAAAAACAGAAAGCGGAGATGTAGATTACGACTATCACCAAATAATCAAGGGTCTATACGCCACCTTTTCATCGTGGCATATAGACCCTTGTCGTTTTCCCATGAGGTGCGGTAAAAGTCACTGTATTAAGTACTTATGCCACACCCTTTTCTTGTTTAGCAGCAAACGCCAGCATATAACTTATCTATTGGAAATATCAAATCCCAATTCTTTCCCCAAACGATATTACCAAACTCTATCTTGAACTTTTTGAATTTGTTTTCATTCAAGTAAGAGTTATATTGCGGATGTGGGTGATTTCTGATAAAAGCACCTACATCTATCGTCTTAATGGTATCATCATTAAAGTGTAATTCAACTTTTAATGGCGCCACATATTTTGCAGAAACGATACTTAAGTTCATAATTTCTTCGTTATTTTAGTTGAACGTATTCTTTTCTTATAAATAAAGAAGTTTACCCATTTATCAACTATATTCTTATAGTACTTCTTCACAAAGGCTTCTGCTGTAGCAGCATCCTTCTCACTTAAAGGTGGTAACTTGCTAGAAGTTCTTCTATGAATTTCAACAAGTTCACCATTTTCTAATATTATCTCGAAAATAGCTTCATGTCCATCCTTCATTACATGAACGTGTATTGGTTCATGCTCATTTGAATAGAACAGAAAGATAAATCCGAAGTATTCAAATATCTTTGGCATCGCAACCTCCTTTTTTTAATCTATCTTGATTACAAAGTTAAGACTTTATTTTGAAAACGCAAAGAAAACGGGAGAAAAGTTTCGGGAAAAGTTTGGATTCCCGTATTTTATAAGATAAAGGATAGCCATCCCATACCAATACTAATCCGGAATACATCGGTAGGGAACAAATACTCGTTTGTTGCTTTCTGTTCTCATAATAAATAATGTTTAAGTACCTCACGATTGACGCAAAGGTACTTCAAACCATGAAAACAGGTAGCACGAAACCACCACACTGCCATATCATCCACCCAACAGGTATCAAGACACGATGAAGGGTCTATACGCCACCTTTTCATCGTGGCATATAGACCCTTGTCGTTTCCCGTGAGGTGCGGGGGATATGTTTGCTGGGCAACTTATACTTCTTGCCCAGCTTAGGAGTTAAACTTGATAGTACAGCCTTTTATTCCCAACTCTTTACTCCCCTAAAGTAATAGCCGAGGAATTTAGCAGCAGACCAGTCATTGCTATAAAAGTATTTTACACCCGAAGGCTTCCAAATATATTGATTGCTGTTCTTGTCTAATTCACCTTTCATGATTTCCTGACTTTCGTGCAACAGCAAATTCATATATATAAAACCATTAATGAGATCAATGCCATCAAAAATACCATTTCCAGAATCTGCAGCTCCGCGTACATCAGTAAGTGTTCCCAACATAACATTTCTTAGATTATTGCATCCGTAAAAAGCTTGTTGATCTATGGCTGTAACCTTTGGAACATTTACTGTTTGTAAATTTACACAGGAATACAATGCCTTTTTACTTAACGTTGTCACATCTGGCAAAGAAATAGACTTTAAAGCCTTTACTTCTTTCAAACCATTTGTAGGAATCTGTTCGCCCCCCATTAGAGCGAGGTCTATAGTGCCTTCTTTCACACCGGTCAAAGCTTCACGGATAGCCTTAAACTCATTATCGCCAGCATTGGGAGCGAGGTTGAGTCTTATAGAAGTCTTGCCATCTGCTATTTCTTGGTCGATAGCTGACTTTATTTCTTCTGCACTATTTACCGAAATGACAGTAGCATCCAGTGCATAACTCTTACCATTTTCTGTTTCTTCAAAGAATGTGTAAGTTATCAAAGGTGCTTCTCTATATTTCACTGTAATATCGTAAATATTAAAAGTACCATATAAATAGGCATTGCCCTTTTCATCAGATGTAAGGGCAATATCTTGATACCTTTCCATTTCGCTGCTACCCGCAGGAATGTATCTATTGATGCTAACTGTTATTGGCTTATTTGGCATAGTTGCAATGCGGAGGCGTGAATAGTTGCGTGTTGCATCGGCAAAAGATACATTTATACCCTGACCATTAGGGGTGATTACTGCTTCTCCCTCAATATATTCATCCGTTCCTGCAACCTTACCTTCTTTCAAAACTAATTTGCCGGCTTCCCATTTGTAATTAGGGGCATAATATACATGAGGAAAGGTTGGCACTTCGTCTTCTTTATAAGACAGCTCGCCACTTGCCAATTCCCAGCTACTGCCATTATATGTAAAAACAGCATACTTAGTCCCTAAAGTCTTACTGGTCATCTCCAGAAGCAACTCATCTCCTTCTGCCCATGAAGTCTTGCCTTCATCAGGTGTACCGATAGCACGAGTCTGTGAATCTCCGAATGCCGGAAATTCACCAACAACCAACTGTACGTTGTTTTTGCCCGTTGTTGCGGTTGTTTCTTCTATATCACTTGTGCATGACGCCATTACTATAGTAACGACAGCCAGCATGATGTATTGAAATATCTTTTTCATATTCTTGTCCTCCAGTTATTTGAGTTCTTCTTCGTTGTTACTGTCCCAACCTTTCAAATCATCTACGCTGATTCGGGTCAGTTCAACTTTGTCTTTTCCTACATCGAGTTTATAGGTGTAGCGCTCGCCCTCTTGAAAGTTCGTATCTGACTTCATTTTTGCATGGAAGTTTTTGTCGCCTATCTTGAATTTCAAGAAAATCTCGCCAGTTTTGTATGAACCAGGGATAACGATTGCAGAAAACATACCATCGTCATGCTTACAGGCTTGTACCCAAGCAGGATTAGCAGTAGGTGTACTCATGACAAATTGCCCTCGGGCTTGGTCTCTACTAAAATCAACACTGTTGTGTTTAGAATACACTTGTGGTTCACTCATATCCATATTAGGATAATCCGCAGTACCAACATGATATACTATCGTGACCAGCGACATGCGATGCTTCATAGGAATGTCTACATAATAGGACAAAGGAATATCGTACCAATATCCAGTTATGAGATCAGCGTTTTTCAAATTACCTTCGCTGCTTTGGTCTGTTTGTAAATCATACTGTAGATTATTTTTCCCAAAATCCGTGTCAGATGGATATACAGCCAAAATAGTATGTTGTTCGTATTTATTTAACCAACGGAAACTACCACTGCGGGACCAGGTTTCGCCATTAAAAGAAAGAACAGTCGTACTACCAGGATCAGAATCCGTAAATATACTTACTTTCAGCTTATCTTTATCCTCCCAATTTTTACCGTCTCCCAATGTATTGACACGAGTCTGCATACCTCCAACAGAGAAAGTGGCATTGATTTCCTGCCCTTTCAGCGTAGGAGCCATATCTTCATTTTGCGTACATGCTGTAAAGCCCATAGTGATAAGGCCCATTACCGCATAGGAAATTCTTTGTTTTATCGTCTTCATAATCTTCAGTTTTTTATTGTTAGTGAGTTAGTGAGCGGCCAAGCTCACTAACCCTGTATTTCCTATTTCTGCACCTTCTTTATCATTGTTATTGCTGTTCTGCGTTCAGACCACCTTCATCACTTGTCTGCCATGCTGTAATGCCAGCTTTGTCTATAACAACACCTGTGTTGTTGATTCTTATTATATATGTGTACAGATAGCCGCCTTTAAACTCATTGTTTGTTGACGAAGGCAATGAAGTAGTGTAAGTATTGATTGTGCCATTGTCAGCTACTTCCAATTCTATATCCATCTTATTGTTGTCCAAAGACTGAGGGAATACTATGAACTCACAGGAACAGGTGACATCGTTTTTCAAACTTTTATTATCCACATCGGATTCATAAATTCCTCTATCTCCAGAGACTGAAACTTCACCAGTTAGTGTATTAATAGAACCTGTCTTATAGATACCCTTTAATTTTAATTTATTTTTAAGGTTCGCATTATTTGCATTAATGCCCTCGCCAGCCCAGAAAGTCAACCGTATCATACTCATGCAATGCTTGAATTGGTTGTCTCCAGTAAATTGCACCTGTGGGGAAGACTTGGTGGCGGTTGCACCAGTTGCAAAGAGAAAATCTGCTGGGCATGGTTCGCCTTCCTTTACCTCTGCCATATTCCAATTATTTACAATGCCGTTACCATCAACATTTTTTTGATATGGATAATAGGCACAGAATTGGACTTCTTCAGTTGCGCTTGCAAAATATATTGGATTGTCAGATGTGAAATTTCCGTCACCAGTAGTTGTATATTTCACATTGTCTCCTATTGTATAGCCAGTTGATGTGACATTTACGCCTATGGCATCGTTCTTAGACCAGGTGTTGCCAGTGGTGGCGCGTGTGGCGTTTTTAACAATGTCCGCCTGTACGGTAGCAGCAACAGGACCATTGTTGCCGATACCGTCTTCTTCGTTAGCGCAAGCTGCAAACAGCAATGCTGCGGCTGCGATGTATAAGAATTTAAATTTTTTCATATATCTTGTTATTTAAGAGTTGTTATTGTGCTATATGTTCATTATTGTCTCCTGCCTCTGTCCAAGGCTTAATGGTTCCAGAAATATCTACGGCAGAACGACTCAATTTTACTACTGTATAGTGGTATCTTTTGCCACCCTCAAGTTTTACAGGCATTGTCCATACAAAAGGAGCGTCGTAACCATTCTTGAGGTCAAACTCTATCACTCGGCTTGCTTCTTCTGTAGGGAGCAGGATTGCCTCATACAGCTTGCCAGCTTCGGTAGTTTTCATCGTGATGTCCGCAGGAGTTTCTTCACCAGAGATAGTTCCATCCACAAGATTGAAAGTGGCTTTGGTATTCTGGCCTTTCACTGTCACAGTCATTTTCTTAAGGTCTTCTTGCGTGAGACCGTTACCTGGTTGAACATCCAAAATAAGATTGCTTAACTTATGGAAGAACTTCAAGTCAACCTGTGGCGTAGCTTTGTTGCAGCCTTCTGTCTTGGCATACATGAAGTCGATAGTTTCTTGTTTCGTTTGGTCTGTTACATCAAGTGCTACCTTGTAGTCATTGACAGTGGTCTGTGGATAGTAAGAATAGAAGTCCACATCTCCATCTATCGGGAAGAAAACAGTCTTACCACCAGAAACAGGTGAAAAGGCTATACTTCCATTTGACTGATAGCAAACATTGTCAACACCCTCTTTGATTACATCCGCAGAGAGTGTCTTGCCTGCTTCTATCATGAAGATACCAATCTTGTCACCATCAGCCCAAGCTACACCAGCAGCACGGGTGTTTACGCTAATACCACCAGTAAACTGCACGGCTACCTTATCGTTCTGGGTAGAAGGTGCGATATCTTCTGTACTGCATGAAACCATTGCACCTGCCAAGAGTGCAAGGGCGAAAAACTTAGTCATCTTTTTCATCTTATAAATATTTTAAAAGTTATTATTATTTTATTTCTACTTCATTGTTGAGGTTCGTCCAACCGTTGATGGTAGCTTCCAGATTCATCTTTGGCTGCATCTGGTTGTAGTTGAGTCGTAACTCATACTTTCCTCCAACCTTCATCGCAGGAGCGGTGATGTCATACTCTTGCAAGGTCCCGTTAGGCAGCAAGAGGCGGAGATAAACATGAGAGGCGGGGCTTCCCTGTATGGTCGGCATCAGCCGGATGACTTCTGATTGCAAAGTTGACTCAGTAGCCAAGATAGTAGGCATTTCCACTTCCGTTGGATCTATGCTCGGCAATCCATATTCTCCATCACTGTTCTTCTGTGTAGGGAACAGACACCAGGCTGCATCTAATGCCTTGCCACTCATTTCTGTGCCTTTAGGTACATTCTCTATGATGATGGTCAGTTCCGAAAGCACGCTCTTCATAGGGTTTTGCACCACATAGCTGCCTTCCTTGTTGTCAATCCTCACGTCGGTCACTCCGAAATAAGCATTATGCTTCACATCTTTAGGATTGGTCAAACCTATCTGGATATTGTTCCAATTAGTCAAAGCCCTGGTCTGGTCAGTGGTGAAGAATGGCTCTATGAGATTGGTAATAGCCAATATCTGATAATGCCCTTCAGGAAGAGCGAAGCGTTGGCTTGCCACCTCCTGCGCACTTCCATAATGTTTTTCCTCTACTAATGAACCGTCATCGGCATTGAATATCCAGAGCTTCACGTCTTTCACTTCCGTACCTTGGTCAGCTTCATCTGCCCAAGTGAGCGATACTGACAAGCCTCCTTCTTCCTCGTCATTATGAACATCATGGTCGCAACTTGCCAACAGGCATGGGACGCATAACAGCACCCATAACCAAATATTAAATCTTCTTTTTGCTTTCATTTTCTATCTTGTTTTATGGGTTACTGATGATTGTCTGTTGTCTCTACTCGGCGAGCCTTATCCGCATCTTGTGTGTCATCGCTACCATTTCCTATTGCAGTAATGCGACTTGCCTCTATGCCATTCTTCACAAGCCAAGTCTTTACGGCTTCTGCACGCTGGCGAGATATACGTTTATTGACAGCCACGCTGCCTTTTGTGTCACTCCAACCTGTTACCGTCACCTTCAAGTTCGGATTCTCTTTCAATGTTTTGAGAATAGCATTCAATTTAGTCTCTTCATTCTGTTGGATGTCGATACTATTGAAGGTGAAATATATAACAGGGAAAGTCACCTTTGCAGATTCTTTTATGTCTTGTTCAGCAACTCTTGTTTCTGCCATATCCACTGTTTCTTTCTGATTGACCTCCTCCGAAGAAGTCGATTCCTGTTGTGGAACTGATGGAGTTTCTGCTACCTTGTTCTTCTTTTTAGAGAGGTTAATCCCTAATCTTACTCCACTTTCCCAAACAAAGTTGTTCTTATGCAGATGTTCTGGCATTCCGTCCATACGTTCGCCAGTAAGACGGGTCAGACCGGAATAGATGCCCAATTTCAGACATGAAGTCAGTTGATAGCCCACCTGCAAGTCTGCACCATAACCCAAATGCCAGTTGGTAGAACCTTTCATTACCTTGGCATCATCGGCTATAGTCTGGATATCAGCCTTGGTAGTTACTGCATATATATGAGGTGAAACAGCCAAATCCCATCGGCTGTTAGCTGTTTGATGGAACAGCCCAAGGAGATTAACGTTCACTCTTGCCCCATACCAGCCCATCCTGACATGGCTTTTCAAATCAGCATACTCCCAACTGTCCATGCCTAAGACTCCAGCTTTGTAGAGCACGCCGTCGCTGCCCAACCAATAGTTACGTTCTACGCAGCAGTCTTGTGCAGACAAGTTCATCTCTCCATACTTGGCAGATAACTCTGCCGAGAATATGGTGTTGAAACGATAGCCGCCATATAAGCCGGCAGCCCAACCGAGGTGCGTCTTTTCGTGTCCGAAACTTGAGAAAGTAGAGAAACCGAAAGGCATTCCACCCTCTACTCCGACGTACCAGCCTTGCGATGGGGCAAGTACATCTTTTCCTTCTTCAGCTTTCATTGTGGAAAGCGGAAACACTGATGCAAGTATTGCAATCAGCAATCTAATCCGTATTGTCAAATAATTTGCCATATTATTTCGTTTATATTACATCGTAAAGATAAAGAGTTTTCTCCTAATAATCAAAATGGGTGACTACCATTAATCCTTTTGTTTCATTTGAGCCGAAACTCACTCTAAGAAATACAAGAGGTTTGTCAGGAAGATAAATATGGATGCCAACAGCAAATAGATATAAAAGCGTTCTCTCTTGATGAAGTCACGAAAGCTATAGCGAGCCTTCCAATGATTCTCAAGATACGACCTGTACTCATGTATCATGGCATATCCGAAGATCATACATAATAAGAGTACAAACACCCCGATGATGATCAGGGCTAATTCTATCCTTGGCATGGTTTCTATCATTTCTTTCATGTCGCAAATATAGTGTTTTTCATCCGAAAAAGGTGTCGCATTCCTATGTTCAGGTGTCTACTTCGTAGGAATGCGACACCTTTTTGGCTGTTTTTTGTAGAAAATACGCTGCACCTCAGCAATACATTCAAGCGAGCTTGATGATATTGCATTCGGTTTGCAGTATTTTTCGATAAAAATTTTGCTTTTTCTTTGGTACTTTACGAATAAAAGGTTATGCTCAATTTGAGTCATTTTGTGCTGCATCTGTAGATTGGAAGTCTCTCCGTTCTGTAGGAGAACAGTCTTCTTTTGTCTTGAAGATTCGGTAAAGATGAGTTCGGCAAGAGAATCCACACTCGGCTGAAGACTGTTGATAAGAGAAAGGTAGTTCTGTTTGTTGATTTTATTCGGTAACAGCGAATAGAATTATGCCATTTTATTCGCTGCTACCGAATAAAAAGAACCTTTAAATTTTGTAGTATTAAATAAAATTCGTACTTTTGCCCCCAAAAGTAAGTATATGGAAAAGGAATTGTTTCGAACGATAATAGCTGAGAGCCAAGAATATATAGGTCGTATTCATTTGGTACAGCGTCCTCTATATTTAGAGGAATATGGCAATTATGTGTTTGTAGGAGTAAGACAAGCAGGAAAATCCTATTTGCTATACCAGAGAATACAGCAATTGCTGACAAATGGAGTTGATATAGAAGACATCGTGTATGTCAACTTTGACGATGAACGTTTGCAAGGAATGTCGGTTGCAGACTTCGATTTCATATTGCAAGCCTATCATAGCATGTATGAAGGTCAGCCCATCTTCTTCTTTGATGAGATACAGAATGTTGAAGGGTGGGCGAACTTTGCACGCCGTCTAGCCAACCAAAAATATCGTGTCTATATAACTGGCAGTAATGCCAAAATGTTGAGTCGTGACATAGAGACTGTGTTGGGAGGAAGATACCTGGACATCAGCGTGTTTCCATATAGCTTTTCTGAATATCTGAAAGCTGTTGAAGTCTTGCTTTCAAAGAATTGGCAATATGGCCGAAAAGCAAATGAACTGCAGCGCCATTTCCGAACTTACTTTGATTGGGGTGGTTTCCCTGAGCTTGTGCATTTTCAAGAAAAGAGAATATGGCTCAACAGCTTATATAATCGTATTTTCTTTAATGACCTGGTGGTTCGGCACAAAATAAAGAACGAGGATGCCTTACGCCTTTGTGTAAGAAGATTGGCAGAAAGCGTGAAACAGCCATGCTCCTTGAATCGTTTGAGCAATCTGATAAAAGCAACCGGTACTCCATGTAGCCCATCAACAGTAATGGAGTATGTTCGCTATCTGCAAGAATCATGCTTGTTGATTTCTATTGACAATTATGTTTCCAAGTTCGTGGAGAAAGAAACAATTAAAAAACATTATTTTGTAGATAATGGGCTGCTGCATCTCTTCATCAACAATCCGAACACCTCTCTGCTGGAGAACCTTTGCGCAATTACATTATACAAGAAATACGCCAAGGGCTTATACTATTATAATAAAAACATAGAGGTTGATTTCTATGTGCCAGATGAGGGGTTAGCTGTTCAGGCGAGCTATCAGATGAGCGATGGGGAAACCATAGAGCGAGAAGTGAAAGCATTAGTAGCCTTGCATGGTTTG
>ERZ780111.70-NODE-70-length-32684-cov-15.2002_pt1 | contig 32684 bp, 25 predicted proteins | sample MGYA00433084_ERZ780111 | MGnify/ENA primary metagenome ERZ780111 (study PRJEB29588, sample SAMEA2144299) | human gut metagenome | biome: human gut; feature: human-associated habitat; material: faeces | place: Denmark | collected 2008/2010 ... | reverse complement strand
CTGCCCTAGCATTTCACTTTTGACGCCGATACAGCCTATATGCGCAAGATGTGGCCTGTCATCAAGAGTCATCTCGCCTGGGAGAAGAACACCTGGGATCCCGACAACGACGGACTCTACGATGCCTATTGCTGTATCTGGGCAAGCGATGCGCTGCAATACAACAGCGGTGGCGTAACCCATTCGTCGGCCTATAACTACCGTGCCAACCTCTTGGCTGCCCGCATGGCAGAGATGATAGGCGAGAATCCAGCGCCTTATCGTGAGGAAGCCGACAGGATACTGAAAGCCATGAACAGCCGACTGTGGCTGAAAGATTTCGGCCACTGGGCTGAATATCAGGACTTCATGGGACTGAAGCGAGTTCATAAGGACGCAGCGCTGTGGAGCATCTACACACCGATAGACTGTGGCGCAGGAACTGGCGAACAGAACTATCTGGCAACGAAGTATGTGGACAGGCACATCCCACGCGTACCTTATATATATGATGGACAGGAATATCAGACGGTGAGCACATCCGACTGGTCGCCTTACGAATGGAGTATCAACAATGTGGCGATGGCAGAGGTGATGCATACCGTGCTGGCTTATTATCAGGCAGAGAGAGCGGAGGAGGCTTACCGATTGCTGAAAGCCAATGTGCTCGACTTCATGTATCTTGGCAGCAGTCCGGGCAACTTCGGACAGTTGTCGACGATGGACCGTGCTACAGGCGAGGGCTATCGCGACTTCTCTGATGTGACGGGCATCTCGTCGCGTGCGTTTATCGAAGGCCTTTATGGCATCACGCCCAATGCTTTAGAGGGCAAGTGCATCATTCGTCCTGGTTTCCCTGCAGCATGGGACAGCGCGTCGGTGCATACACCTTATCTGGACTACTCGTTCAGAAGAGTGGTCGGCAAGGACATCTTCGATATAGAGCAGAACTTTGCCCGTCCGCTGCAGATTGTGATACGGCAGAATATGGGTGGAGGAAAATATAAAGACACCGAACTGACTGCCGACAAGCGCCAGCACGTGGAGCAGGCAACCATCAAGCCCGTAGACAATGATGAGGTTGAGGTAAAGAGAACTTACACCTTGGCTGATGCCGTTGCGGAACAGACGGCCGACCGATGGGGAACGATGACAGGTGTGGGCAATGACTTCGACCAGTTGAACGACGGAAAGCGAAGAATGGTGAACATGGATGCTGCCTTCAATTCGGAAGTGAGCGATATCTTCAAGAACCAATACCTCACACCACGTTCGCCCTACACCACACTCTGTGTGCCTACGCAGGGAATGGGCGACTGGTGTTCAACGAAGAAACTCGCCAAGATAGACGACTCCAAGTTGCGCAGCATGGTGAAGGACGGATCTTTCGAAGCCTTGCCAGGCTTGTCGTTCCGCACACCAGCCGAGGGCAAGAATATTGCCTATACCAGTTTGTGGGACAATTATCCCGACAGCATCACCATTCCTTTGTCGGGCAAGGCTTCACATGCCTATTTGCTGATGGCTGGCTCTACCAACCCCATGCAGTTTGCCATAGAGAATGCCGTGGTGAGAGTGGAATATACCGACGGCACGACAGACGAGCTGATGCTTGTTCCACCTGTCAACTGGTGTCCTATCGAGCAAGACTTCGTGGAGAACGCTGTGGCTTTTGCCATGCCTGCCGTTCGTCCTTACCGCATAGGTCTGAATACAGGTATTGTGAGCCGTCATCTTTTCCGCAACTCTCACTATCAGGAGGCAGCCACTGCCGGCGATCTTCCTGATATGAAGTTGGCGATGTGTGCCCTGCCTGGTGGCGCTGCCACGATGCTCGACATGCCTCTCAACGCCAAGAAGAAACTCCGTTCGCTGACTCTCCGCGCCTTGAGCAACGAGGTGGTTGTAGGACTGATGGGAGTTACACTGCAGAAGTAAAAACAGCTTTCGCAAATGGGGAAGTTAAAGAAGTTATAGGAGTTAAAGCCATATGCTTTATGGCTAAGTATTCAATCAAAAAAGGCTGTGTCTTTGGGAAGAATCCCTTTGACACAGCCTTTCGTTTTTGTATGTAGTATTGTAGTAGAAGATTACTTAACCATGATCTTCTTGACAGAACCGTCGCTCATCTTCACGATGTTGAGTCCCTTGTTGAGCTGGGCGTTGCGAACACCGTTCACGCTGAAAATAGCTTCAGTCTTGGCAGATGAGTTGGCATTGATGTTGTCGATACCTGTTGGAGTGCTGTTGAGGTAAGTCTTGATCGTATTGATAATGTTCTGCAATGTGGTCTTGTTCGTAGTATATGTACCGTAATTGGCTGTAGCTGTAGAGGTGAGGATTTCTTTCAGCTGGTTGAGCAAACTTGTAGAAATTTTCTCGTTGCTTGTCAATTCACTTGCCTCTTTGTAGAGTGCAGAATATATGCTGTAAGCCTCTTTCTGTTCAGGAGAGATAAAGAGGAAGTCATTGTATTTGCTCTTGGTTTTTGCTGCTGTGTATTCGTTGTCATCAACGTTGAAATAGTGAGTAATCAATCCGTCCTTTTTGGATAACTTGTACGAAAATCCTCTGTCTTCTGTATTTCCTGCTATCACTTTGTATGTAGTGGTTTTGTCTGTGTTTATAGCTGTATACCATTTAAGTCCCGCGTTTGAATTACTCCACATATTTATGTGGTACTCCCCACAACTGAACTGGTTGTTAGAAAGTGTCCAGAGTGCAGCATTGTCGATATTTTTCTCAGAGGGAGTGTCGTCGGTAGTTACGAAAATGCCAGCGCCAACATTATATACATAAACTTGCTGTTCTTCACCTGTTACCTCTTCGCCTCTCCACCAGCTGTTGGCTTCTGCTGGAGCATAGGTAGTGTTGTCGGCTTCTTGAGCATTTACTGTAGTCAAAGCGCTTGCTGTCATTACAGCTGCGAGCATGATGCTTTTGGCGTATTTAGCCACTGTGTAAATCTTTTTCATTTTACTTATTCTTTTGTGATTCTTAATTAAATGTGATTCTTAACTTGAAATGATGTTCAATAATACAATCGAATGAGAGTGCCGGACGACTGTGATGTGTCATGTTATCTTGTTTACAATCCTGTCCGCACCTTTGTTTTGGGTGTGCAAAGGTACGAAAAAGCTATAAGAACGAGCGAGGTTTTGCGAAAAAAGAATGACTAAAAAAGCAAAAAATAGCAGATTTGAGCTTTTGTTTTGAGTTTCAAGTGGTTGTGGCAGTCGTTGGCTTTTTGTGGCATTTGTGAGGAAATGCGAAAATGGCGGATTTGAGAAGTAGAAACGCTTTCAAGTCATTACCTCAAAGAAACGCTCTAATAAGCATTTTTAACGGCTTCGGTTTTTACTTCTCAATTCTGCACAGGTTGTGAATTTGCCATGCAACTCTCATGATTTAATTTTGCACAGAACAAAAAGCAAGGAATTATGAGAAGTACATTCAAGACAGTCTTCTATGTAAACGGAAGCAAGGAGAGAAACGGAATTGTCCCTATCATGGGACGTGTGACAATCAACGGAACTATCGCACAGTTCAGTTGCAAGCTGAGCGTGACCAAGGCGATATGGGATGCCAAGGGCAACAGAGCCAAAGGCAGAAGCAAGGAAGCCAATGAGGTGAACTTTGCGCTTGATAACATCAAGGCTCAAATCGCTAAGCATTACCAACGGCTTTCCGACCGTGAGGCGTTCGTTACCGCTGAAATGGTGAGAAACGCATATCAAGGCATAGGTACGGAGTATGAGACATTACTCAGAGCTTTTGACAAGGAGAACGCAGCCTTTGCCCAACGCGTGGGAAAAGACCGAGCTGTCCGAACCTACCGCAAGTATCTGACGGTAAGAAAGTACGTTGCCGAGTTCATCAAATTTCAGTACAAGCGCAGCGATATGTCCATGAATGAGCTTACCGAGGAGTTCATCCTTGATTTTTGTCTGTATTTGAAGAATGTCATTGGACTCACGCAATCTACCATTTGGATATACTCCATACCATTGAAGCATATCGTCACGGCAGCACACTACAACGGCAAGATACAGAGAAATCCGTTTGCCATGTACCACGTTGACCCAGACCACAAGGAGCGTGAGTTCTTGACAGAGGAAGAATTGGACATATTGGCAGGAATAGAGTTGGAAAATCCCAACTTTGCTTTTGCGAGAGACTTGTTTATGTTTGGTTGTTGGACAGGTATCTCTTTCGTTGACATCAAGAATCTTACAGAGGACAATGTTGCCATTATAAGTGGGTCTCCATGGATAGTTTCTCAGCGTCAAAAGACAGGCGTACCATTCAAAATTAAACTGATAGATGCAGCCATACAGATAATTGAACGTTACAAGCCATTGAGAAAAGATATGCACTTGTTTAATATTGGCTCACTTGACATGGTAAACAAGCGTATAAAGAAAGTTGCAAAAATGTGTGGCATCAAGAAGCGAATTTCATTTCATGTAAGCCGGCATTCGTTCGCAGTTTTGGCTTTAAACTACGGTATGCCGATAGAGAGTGTAAGCAAGATACTGGGACATACGGACATCGCCACAACACAAATTTACGCAAAGGTGACAAGTACTAAATTGGAGCATGACATATCAGCTTTTGAAAGTCGAATCAAGGGGCATATGCCGACAATGGGGGGAATGGCATGAAAAGGACTGTAATCACCGTGGACGGAAATGGAATGTTATCCATTCCGTCCAACTTGCAAGACTTGTGGATGAGTGAGGGTGAATTGGTTGATATGCTTCATGTCACCGCCATGAAACTCCATGCTGTGATAAGGTCAATATACAAGGATGGTTTATTGACGGTGTCGGAAGTCCAACAGAAACAGGAAACTTCCAATGGCATTTGGCAAACGTTGTATGGCTTTCCGATGATTGTTGCCCTTTGCTTCCGTATAAACTCATACGGGGCAGCTCGGTTTCGTGCCACCATCTTCAAGAGATTGTACGGGGCAAAAGAGAAAAGTAGTGTCATTATCCTACAACTCAATAGAAGAACAACCGCCTTTAGTTGAATGTCCTCTTGCTTGTTTGTTGGCTTGGCGCTGTCGTACTGTCGTGAATAAGTACTGAAGCATAAGCATGACATTCTTACTTGTAGGGGGATGAGTTCTGTTCATAAAAATGACGGACAAAACACCCCTTATTTTTGTTGAATTGTTGAATATGATGAAAGAAGTATTGAACATCAGGCATTTACGGCTCAACATATTCTCAACAAATCTCTCAACAAAAGAAAGATAATGTTGAAAAGAGAAAACCATGAACACCATTCCTTTCTTTCTTTTTTGCCCAGTAATTTGTTGTGTAGAGCTATTTGTTGAGAGTTTGTTGAGGGTATAAGTGGTTGGTTCTCATAAAGATAACACCTATCTTCAACAATTCAACGTTTTACATGCCCTCACTTGGTACGCTGTAAAATGTGCTTGTGGATTAATTGGCAACCGCTCTATTCTCCGAAATGGTTGCAGCAACGTTCCTTGGAGGCTTTGCGCCTCCAGCCACTTGGGCGAACCTCCGCAGTGTTTTAGCATGGCATTAGATTTATGCAGACTATACCGAGGACACACAGCACACATAACACACTCGGCATAGTTCACAAAGGAAATCAACAACACACAACTGAAACACTTGGCAAGTTTCACACTGAAAATATCACCTTTTCCTTTGCAAACTCCATGTACAAAGTAGCTTGTGTCTGTGACCTTGTTCTTTCAATGTGGCAGCTTTGATGTTTGGCGCAAATTGAGAGAATTAAGGTCTGCAACCTTGGGCATGGAAAGCCGAAAGGCAAATATCTCGTCTTTTGTTCTTAGAGGAGGGAGCGAGGTTATGTTTCGGGAACCCCAAAACTCCTCGCTCCACCATGAGGGTGGAGAATTTTTGCTCCCGATGGTCGCAGAAAATGAGTATACCAACTGCAATTACTGCCATTATATGCTAAACTTTGTTATATATCTATATAATTGTGTTAATAATATTCTTTTTCTTTGGCAGTTAAAGAAAAGCATCCTATCTTTATAAACAAAACAATTAGCTACAAAACCCGAATTGGTGTATTACTATAAAGGGATGCTCCATTCAAGGAACATCCCTAAACTTTTTAGTTTTTCAAAATCTCCTCACCGAACTTTTTAATCTCATTGGTGAGTACTTCCTCTAATTCTTTCTTTGGCACAATCAGTTTATAGTCAGCCACTCCTATTGGCTTGCCCATGTCTTCAAGGGCAAGCTCCACTTCCACACGGTCTTTCTCCGCACAGAGGATGATGCCGATAGAGCGAATACCCGATACCAAGCATCATCGACATCGTGAACAGCATACGTTTAGCAAAAGGCAACGTATTCGCTGAATGGAAACAGTCTGACACAGCCATACTCTTTGAAGACCATGGGTATAAAAATAAGAAGGAGAGTGGAGGATATTTCTTATGATTCTTCCGTCATTAACATAACTTAACTTACGTAGATGTGATAGTGTGAAGGGTTTATTATATTTTTGCAAACAGAATATTTAAATTATCAATTTATGAAAAAACTATTTCTATCTTTAATTGTAGCTTTAGCATCGGTTACTGGTCTGATGGCTCAGTCTATAACAGTAACAGAGCCAGAGTTTGCAGAAGAGACACTTCTTCTGACTTCTGATAGCCAAGGAGTTAAATTGTCTCGTGAGAATGGTACTATTAAAACAAAGGCAGGAGCAAGCCTTTATCTTACAGGTATTGGTAAGGTAAAATCAAGATTGACACTTAAGGGTATTAAGTCAACCAGTAAAGCTGTTGGTGGTTCAACAACTCGTCTTATAATAAAAGCAGCAGATAACAAGACAGATCCTAACTCTTTTATTTCTATTTTTAAGTTTGAAGTTAAAGGTAAAGAGCGTAGATACCAGTTGGCAGAGGCTGGTACTTTGTCAAAGACTGAGAGTAACAACCTTTCAAGTGTTGAATATAAAGCCAAGAAATATGGTGAGAGTTCTTACTATATAGTTTTGGAAGACCTTACTGCAGGTGAGTATGGTATAGTCATTGGCGATCCTAATCATGAAAACACAAAAAACGGAATGAAAGTAACAACATTCACCGTAGAATAAATAATCCGTATAAAGGCTTTTGTCTTTTCCCCCATACAAATGCTTCCGTACTTTCGCAGTATGGAAGCATTTTTCTATATATCCCTCCCCACAGGTTGGCGGTTCATTCTCTGTAGGTCTCAGATGTTCTTGTTACTACTCAGCCCCTAAAAATGAATTTCAAGTACTCATTTGACATAATAGCCTATTTTGTAGCATAAATATAGCCAAAATCATCAATATTTTGCGGATTTGACACATCCAAGGGGTGTTGAGTAGTTACGTATATGGCAGCAACTGAAAATAAAATCTAAAAAATGGATATGATTTTCATCAATCCACATAAATGTTGTACCTTTGTCACCGAAAAGAGTTGTTTGACAAGTAATGCAAACTTATGTATAATACAGAAGTTAAAACTATTACCAAGTCATTACCTCTATTGAGGTGAAACACTTGTAAATCGCTCATTTTTAGCTATTCGGCATATTTTAGCAGAATTTTGAGAAAAAAGTGCGGAATAAGAGGAAAAATTGATTTTCGTCATGTAAAAAGTGCTTGAAATGTAGATTTCTGTCACGATTATGCAGCAGTTCTTTTTAAAAACAATGCTTCTTTTTCTTTAAAACAATGCAGCAGTTCAATCAAAACCAATGTGTCATTTGTCACTAAATACATCTGTGATAAAAACGAGAATGCCTCCGAAGTCACTTCGGAGGCATTCTGTATATTCCTGGAACGATAAACAAAAAAAGTCCAGGATTTTTGTAAAGATGATGACAAATTACATATCCCAACCCACAGCGCTTGCGCCGAGAACAGCTGCAGAGCTGCCGTCGAGAGTTGACACAAGGAACTTAGCCTTGCCCTTGAAGATAGGCAATACGGCGTTGTCGTATGACTCCTTGAGAGGTTTCATCAAGAGATCGCCAGCCTTGGTAAGACCGCCGAAGAAGACGAAAGCCTCAGGTGAAGCGAATGCTGCGAAGTCGGCACAAGCCTCACCGAGCATCTTGCCAGTGAAATCGTACACGCGCTTAGCCAGGGCGTCGCCCTTGCCGGCAGCAATACTTACCTCGTAAGAGGTGATGTCCTCTGGCTTGATTTCGCGGAGCAATGAAGGCTCATCGCTCTTCTCGAGGAATTCGCGTGCAGTACGAGCCACACCTGTTGCAGAGCAGTAAGCTTCCAGACAGCCAGTTCTGCCGCAGCCGCATGTACGGCCTTCCTTGCCACGAACCATAACCACATGGCCCAGCTCGCCTGCGAAACCATCGCAGCCATAAACCATCTTTCCATCAATCACGATGCCAGAGCCTACGCCAGTACCCAAAGTGATGTCGATGAAGTTCTTCAGTCCACGTGCTGCGCCATAAGTCATTTCGCCCAGTGCGGCAGCATTGGCATCATTGGTAAGCGCTACTGGGAGTCCGCCAAGAGCCTTGCTGAAGAGGTCTGCCAAAGGAACTACACAAGTGTGAGCCCAGGGCAGGTTGGGAGCGTACTCGATAGTACCCTTATAGAAGTTGCCATTAGGTGCTCCGATACCCATAGCCTTGATTTTCTCAATACCACCAACAGTTTCAATAATAGGTTGTAGTGCTTCGACAGCTGCTTTTACGTAATCATTCACGTTGTCATAGCCACCGGTCTTGATGGCTGTAGTAGCCTTGATATCACCACGTGCGTCCACGATACCGAAAACAGAGTTGGTGCCGCCAAGGTCCAAGCCGATTACATACGGCTTCAATGCATTTTCTGTCATATTGTTTATGTTTTTTAATAAGTTAGAGTTTTAAAATTTGATGGCAAAGATAAGAAAAAAAATGCATCGGACAAACTTTTAGACGGAAAATTTGCATTGTATGATTAAAAAATTGTATCTTTGCACCTCGTATGAATTCATTGTTTCCAATAGAGATAAACATCCTTGATTTTATTTTCAAGGGTATTGTCATAGGTATCATTGCCTCTGCCCCCATGGGTCCAGTTGGTATTTTGTGTATTCAGCGCACGTTGAACAAGGGGCGCTGGTATGGTTTTGTGACAGGCATCGGCGCTGCTTGCAGCGACATCGTGTATGCCATGTTCACGGGTTTGGGTATGAGTTTTGTGATGGATTTTGTCAACAATGCCCAGAACAAGTTCTATCTTCAGATTTCGGGCAGTCTGCTGCTGCTTGTCTTCGGAGTGTATTGTTTCATGAGCAACCCGATGAAGAATATGCACAAGAGCAGCAACAAGCAGGGCACATTGTTCCACAACGGCCTGACGGCCTTTCTCGTCACCCTCTCCAATCCGCTCATCGTGTTCCTCTTCATGGCCACATTTGCGCAGTTTGCCTTTGTGGTTCCCGACATGCCTATTGAGATGGGCGTGGGCTATCTCAGTATCGTGTTTGGCGCCTTGCTGTGGTGGTTTGGTCTTACCTGGCTCATCGACAAGATACGCGGCAAGTTTGATACCAATGGCATTCTTATTATTAATAAGGTGATAGGCAGTGTGGTGATCATCTTCTCGCTGATAGCGCTGATAGGCACGGTGTTCAACCTGTATCATCTGCCCGAGTTTTAGGCTGTCCTACGGGGCGTGTGCCCGGAAAGATTATATGAGAATATTATTTTCACAAAATATATGTTTGTAGCACAAGAGTTAAGAAAGAAAAGTATCGCCGAATACCTGTTGTATATGTGGCAGGTGGAGGACATTATCCGTGCCTATGGCTGTTCGCTGCCCGTTATCCGCAAGCAGTATATCGACCGTTTCGACTATACCGACGAGCAGAAAGCCGAGGAGCTGGACTGGTTTGGCAACCTCATCCGCATGATGAACGAGGAAGGAAAGCGTGAGTATGGACATCTCGATATCAACCGCGTGTTGCTCAAGGACGTCATCGACTTGCACGGAATGTTGCTGCAGAGCAGCAAGTTCCCCATCTATAATGCCGAATACTACAAGGTGTTGCCCTACATCGTAGAGCTGCGCAACAAGGGCGACAAGGATGTGAACGAGATAGAAACCTGCTTAGACGCACTCTATGGCGTGATGATGCTCCGCCTGCAGAAGAAGGAGATAACGCCCGAGACAGCCCGTGCCGTGACCGAGATCAGCACCTTCGTGGGCATGCTGAGCGATTATTACCTCAAGGACCGTACAGAGGGCTTGAAGTTTGACGACGACATGTAGTGTTTGATTTTTAGGTTATACATATTTTATAATAATATAAAGAACTTGAGAAAAGTTCAAAATATATATACAACGAGATGAAAGAGATTGAAAGAAGAAGAACGTTTGCCATTATTTCTCACCCTGATGCAGGTAAGACCACACTGACCGAGAAGTTCCTTCTCTTTGGTGGACAGATACAGGTGGCAGGTGCCGTAAAGAACAATAAGATACGCAAGACAGCCACTTCCGACTGGATGGATATAGAGAAACAGCGTGGTATTTCTGTTTCCACGTCGGTGATGGAGTTCGACTACTTGCCCGATGGCGAGCATGGCGATCCCTACAAGGTGAACATCCTCGATACTCCCGGTCACCAAGACTTTGCCGAGGACACTTACCGCACGCTGACAGCCGTTGACTCAGCCATCATTGTGGTCGACTCAGCCAAGGGTGTGGAGGCCCAGACCCGCAAGCTGATGGAAGTGTGCCGTATGCGCAATACGCCTGTTATCATCTTCATCAACAAGATGGACCGTGAGGGCCGCGATGCCTTCGACGTGCTCGACGAACTGGAGGAAGAACTCAAGATCAAGGTTCGACCCCTGAGCTGGCCTATCGGACAAGGTGCCCGGTTCAAGGGCGTGTACAATATCTACGAGCAGCAGCTCAACCTCTTTACTCCCAACAAGCAACGCGTGACCGAGAAGGTGGAAGTGGACGTCAACTCCGAAGCGCTCGATCAGCATGTGGGTGAGCGCGAGGCTGCCCAGTTGCGTGAGGATCTGGAGTTGGTCAACGGCGTTTATCCAGCCTTCGATGTGGAGACTTACCGTTCGGCCGAGGTGGCACCGGTGTTCTTCGGTTCTGCGCTCAACAACTTCGGTGTGCAGGAACTTCTCGACTGCTTCGTCAAGATAGCACCGTCGCCCAAGCCCACTCAGGCCGAGGAGCGACTGGTAGAGCCAGAGGAAAGCAAGTTTACTGGCTTCATCTTCAAGATCACCGCCAATATCGACCCCAACCACCGTTCATGTATTGCCTTCTGCAAGATTTGTTCGGGCAAGTTTGTGCGCAATCAGCCTTATCTGCACGTACGATTGGGCAAGACCGTCCGTTTCTCTTCGCCTACACAGTTCATGGCGCAGCGCAAGAGCACCATCGACGAGGCTTATCCAGGCGACATCGTAGGTCTGCCCGACAACGGCATCTTCAAGATTGGCGATACGCTCACCGAGGGCGAGCAACTGCACTTCCGTGGTTTGCCTTCGTTCTCGCCTCTGCTCTTCAAGTATATCGAGAACGACGACCCAATGAAGAGCAAGCAGTTCCAGAAGGGATTGGAGCAGTTGATGAACGAGGGTGTGGCACAGCTGTTTGTCAACCAGTTCAACGGCCGCCGCATCGTGGGAACCGTAGGACAGTTGCAGTTCGAGGTCATCCAGTATCGTTTGGAGAACGAGTACAATGCCAAGTGCCGCTGGGAACCTGTCCATCTGCACAAGGCTTGCTGGATAGAGGCCGACGATGCGCAGGAGCTGGAGAGCTTCAAGAAGCGCAAGTATCAGTACATGGCCAAGGACATAGAGGGCAGAGACGTGTTCCTCGCCGACTCGGGCTATGTGCTCAGCATGGCACAGCAGGACTTCGAACATATCAGGTTCCATTTCACTTCGGAGTTTTAAGGAATGATGAGGCGCGGACAACACAGAGGCTGATGCCATATTCCTTGGTGAAAGCGTTGTGGCAGTCAGAAGATAAAATCCGTGTAATCCGCGTAATCTGTGCCAAGATAAAATAATAAAGGATAATATATATATTAATGGATGACGATATTTTAGAAGCAAGGAAAAGTTGGGTCGACAAGATGGTGGCCTGGCAGAAGGAACATATTTCCGACCGCCAGATGACACTCATCCTCGCCTTTGTCATCGGGGTGCTCGCCTCGGTGGCAGGCTATTTCCTGCATGGAATCGTGCACGAGATACAGATTCTGCTCACATCGGGATTTGTCAAGAACACGTACAACCTGCTCTTCCTGCTCTTCCCAATCGTGGGCATTTACCTCACGTCGCTCTTTATCAAGTATGTGGTGCGCGACAATATTTCGCATGGTATTACCCGCGTGCTCTACGCCATCTCTACCAAGAACTCCAAGCTGCGCGGCCACAACTGCTGGTCGTCGGTGGTGGCTTCTGGCATCACCATTGGCTTCGGCGGTTCTGTGGGAGCCGAGGCGCCTATTGTGCTTACCGGTTCGGCCATCGGTTCCAATCTGGGACAGATCTTCCGCATGGACAAGAAGACGATGATCCTGCTGGTGGGCTGCGGAGCCAGTGCTGCCATTGCCGGAATCTTCAAGGCACCTATAGCCGGACTGGTCTTCACGCTCGAGGTGCTGATGGTCGACCTGTCGATGGCTTCGCTTCTGCCCATCCTCATCTCGTGTGTCACAGCCACCTGTTTCACCTATATTCTGATGGGCTCTAAGTCGCTCTTCGACTTCACGCTCACCTCGCCCTGGGTGCTCGACCGTGCGCCGGTATGTATCCTGTTGGGCATCTTCTGCGGCTTTGTCAGCCTTTACTTCATGCGCACCATGTCGGCTTGCGAGGGCATGTTCGCCCGTCTGGGCAAGCATCCTTATGCCAAACTCCTCTTGGGCGGACTCATCCTGAGCAGCCTTATCTTCCTGTTTCCTTCGCTCTATGGCGAGGGCTACTCGGCTGTCAACATCCTGCTCAAGGGCAGAACAGAGGCAGAGTGGGGGCAGGTGATGAGCAACTCGCTCTTCTATGGCAACAGCCATCTGTTGCTTGTCTATATCGGACTCGTCACCCTCACCAAGGTGTTTGCCACATCGGCAACCAATGGCAGTGGCGGTTGTGGTGGAACCTTCGCCCCTTCGCTCTTTATCGGCGGTTTTGCGGGTTTCTTCTTCTCCCGCTTCTGGAATGCCAACGAGATAGGTGTCTACGTGCCCGAGCAGAACTTCACGCTCATGGGTATGGCAGGCGTGATGACGGGTGTGATGCATGCGCCGCTTACGGGCATCTTCCTCATCGCTGAGCTTACGGGAGGCTATCAGCTCTTCATGCCGCTCATGATCGTCTGCATCTCGTCATACCTCACCATCAGCATCTTCGAGAGCCACAGCATCTACGCCCTGCGACTGGCAAGAGAGGGCAAACTGCTCACTCATCACATCGACCGTGCGGCCCTCACGCTGATGAGCATGCAGAGTGTCATCGAGAAAGACTATCATCCCGTTCATGCCGATCTGCCTATGGGCAAACTCGTTGCTGAGATAAGCCGCAGCAACAACAACTTCCTGCCAGTGGTCGACAAGGGAGGTGTACTCTTGGGAGTGATAGATATTACCCGCATCCGTCACATCATCTTCAGGTCAGAGCTTTACAACCGTTTCACCGTGCGACAGCTCATGTTGCAGCCATCGGCTGTACTTTCCGATCACGAGCCGATGGATGAGGTGATGAAGAAGTTCGACCAGACCGATGCGGCCCAGCTGCCTGTGGTCGACACAGCCGGCGTGCTCGTAGGCTACATCAGCCGTACCAAGGTGTACTCGGTGTATCGCAAGATTGTGGCCGATATGTCGGCAGAATAACTTTAACCCAACTGTTATGGAGAAGAAAGATTTAAGAATCGTTTTTATGGGAACACCCGAGTTTGCGGTGGAATCCCTCAAGAGCCTCGTAGAAGGCGGATATAATGTGGTGGCTGTGGTTACTCAGCCCGACAAACCCGTAGGACGCCATCAGGACACGCTGCAGGCGCCTCCTGTCAAGCAGTATGCCTTGGAGCAGGGCTTGCCCGTGCTGCAGCCTGTCAAGATGAAAGATCCCGAGTTCGTGGAGCAGCTGCGTGGCTTCCGTGCCGACCTTCAGGTGGTGGTGGCTTTCCGCATGCTGCCCGAGGTGGTGTGGGCCATGCCCCGCTTCGGCACGTTCAATGTGCACGCCGCCCTGTTGCCTCAGTATCGTGGCGCAGCGCCTATCAACTGGGCTGTCATCAATGGTGAGACGCAGACTGGTGTCACCACCTTCTTCCTCGATCACGACATCGACACCGGACGCATCATCATGCAGGAGCCTTTCGCTATTCCCGACGATGCCGATGTGGAGTATGTCTACGATGGACTGATGCAACTCGGTGCCGGTATCGCGCTCAAGACCATCGACAAGCTGATAGCTGCCGATGGCAACATCGACTCCATCTCGCAGGACGAGTTGGTGGCAGAACAGCAGGAACTGCATCATGCACCCAAAATCTTCAAGGAGACCTGTCGCATCAGTTTCGACCAGCCAGCCAAGAAGGTGTACGACTTCATCCGCGGTCTGTCGCCTTATCCTGGCGCATGGACAGAGATACAGAAGGAGGGCGGCAAGGCTCAGGTGCTGAAGGTTTTCAAGACTACGAAGACCGGCAAGGCACTGGCAGAAGGCGTCGCTGTGGGCTCGCTCCGTGTGGAGGGCAAGAGCCTGCTCGTGGCTTGTGCCGACGAGTGGCTGCAGCTCGACACCATTCAGATAAGCGGCAAAAAGCGCATGGAGGCACGTGACTTCCTCAACGGTATGCGCGACATCGAGCAGTATAAAACCATTTAGAAACATTATACATATTATAATATCAGCATTATGACACAGCAAGAAGACATTAAGAATGCAGTGGAGTGCATGCGAAAGGGAGGAGTGATACTCTATCCCACAGATACGGTATGGGGCATCGGCTGCGATGCCACCAATGCCGAGGCTGTAGCAAAGGTTTATCAGATCAAGCGTCGTGACGATTCCAAGGCGCTCATCTGTCTTGTAGACAGCGCTGACCGTATGGCGCGTTATTTCCGCAATGTGCCTCAGGTGGCGTGGGACTTTATTGATGCAGCCATGCCTATGAAGCCTACAACCGTCATCCTCGACGATGCTACGGGTGTGGCCAATAATCTGGTGGCAGAGGATGGCAGTCTGGCCATGCGTGTCACCTTCGAGCCTTTCAGCAAGGAGTTGTGTTACCGCTTCCAGAAGCCTTTGGTCAGCACCAGCGCCAATGTGAGTGGTGAGCCTGCGGCACAGAATTATCGTGATATTTCGCCCGAAATCCTGGAGGCTGTCGACTATGTTTGCTGGAGTCGCCGCCAGGAGCACAAGCCCCACACGCCTTCCAGCATTGTGAAACTGAGCAAGAATGGCGAGGTGAAAGTGATAAGATAATCGCTTCTTCATCTTCAGTTATTTCCCCATTTGCGAAAGCTGAGGTGGAATTTACTGTCAAGAATTAGAGAAACATCGCTCGATGGCCGTGGAAATGGCTTCTCTAATTCTTTAATTCTTGACTAAAATTATTCGACCTGTATGGTTGGCACGCCCTGAAAGGGCAGAAGCTCTTAGCCCAGGGCTACGCCCTGGGTTATTACGGACGCAAACCTGTCGCCCTGTAAGGGCAAAAGCTTTAAAACTCCAAACATAACATAAGGCTTTTGCCCTTACAGGGCGCCTTGCTGATTGCTATTATACCCAGGGCGCTGCCCTGGGCTAGGAGCTTTTGGGCCTTCAGCCCGTACTTAAGCTGCATGCGAAAGTTCAGTTTTTTGACAAATAGAATTATTGATGGGAAAATCTGATTTGTCACGATTGTTTATTTTTATGACCCAAAAAGGTGTTAAGAAGAGTCCAAGAAAGATGGAAGCCTAAAAAACGCAGGGCAGGGAGGCGAGCTGATACAGGATGGTTCTTGCCATGCGCTCATGACCCGGATCGTTGGGGTGGAGACGGTCGGTGTCGGGCTTGTTGAAGAGCTGAGCGCCCGCATCGTAGAGAGGGAAAAGACCCGAGAGGGCATTGAGGTCGATGACGGGAACAGCCCACACGTTGCCAGCCTCCTTGACAGCCTTGACGTACTCGTCGAAGAATACACCACGGGCATTTTCGTACATCTCGTCGGGCTGGATGTTCTTCTCGCCCGAGCAGAAATAAGCACGGTGGACAGGTGTCATGACAACGATTTGCTTGGTGGGATACATCTGCTTGAGTTTCGACATGGCGATGTTGATGCGGCCCTTGAGCGTGTTCTTATCCATGACGAAGTGTCGATGACGGCGCTGCACCATTTCACCAGGTTTGTGGCGTGCCACTTTCACACTGTCGAAGGTCTCCGTGTACCATTCGCCTACGGGCACACCATTGTTGAAATCATTGGTGCCCATGAAGATGAGGATGGCGTCGAAGTCATCGCCATGTTCAGCCTTGAGTTTGTCGGCTTGGCGGGGAATGTCGTTCCACTGTCGTCCGCTCACCCCGTAGACGTAGGGGGTGATGCCGAGCCACTGCTGCAGGAATCCCCAGTATTTCACCTTTGACGCCTTGATGTTGGGGTCGGTAATGGAGTCGCCGAAGTAGGCCACTCGTTTGCCCTGCCAGGGGTGCTGGAAGGTGAGTTGCTGTGGGGTGTTGGTTTTCTGTCTCTTGGCTGCCTGTGTTGGCAGGGTGAGGGCGAGGAGCAGCAGGGCTGCTGCAAGGATTTGTTTCTTCATATCGCTTAGTTTTATTTGTTCTGTACTGGCAAGGTTTTATGCTTGCGTTGTATTTTCTTGTTGTTCGAAGGGCAAAGTTACACTTATTTTTTGACAAGGCATTATCTTTTTGGGAAAAAATCGATGGATGAAAGTTTATTTTTTCGTAATTTTGCAGCCGCGTTTTTAAGTTTCATGTTAAAAGATATATAGGATGACATTTCGAATGAGTGATTTGAGCGACTTGGCTCGCAAGCGAGTGGCTGTGGCTGCTTATTATTTTGTACCGGGACTGGTGTTTGCCAGTTGGGCAAGCCGTATTCCGGATGTGAAACATCTGCTGCATCTCAACAATGGCCAGTTGGGCAGCATTCTGCTCGCCATCCCTTTGGGACAACTGCTGATGATGGGTTTCTCGGGCGTGCTGGTGAGCAAGTTGGGCAGCAAGAAGATGTTGGTGGTTGCCGAGGTGCTTTATGCCGCCGTGCTCCTCGCTATGGGCTGCAGCAGCACGGTTTTTCATCTTACGCTGTCCCTTGTGGGTTTCGGCATGATGGCGAACCTGATGAATATTGCCACCAACACACAGGCGTGCTTAGTGGAGAAGTTGTATGGCCGTAACATCATGTCGTCGTTTCATGGCCTTTGGAGTCTGGGTGGTTTTGCGGGCGGCATCGTGGGTGCTGTGTTTGCCAATACGGTTCTACCGATAGTGGCTCATTTCGGAACGGTACTGGCATTGAGTCTGCTGATCCTGGCTGCTGGTTTCCACTTCCTGGTGAACGACGAGCAGGCGAGGGCTGAGGAGGAAGACGTGCCCAAGTTCTCGTTCAGAACCATCGACCCTGTGCTCTTCCTCTTGGGTCTGATGGGTTTTGCCGGAATGTTCTGTGAGGGGACAGTCTACGACTGGAGTGGTGTGTATTTCACTTCTGTGGTGAAGCCCGACGAGGTTTTCATCCGCGCAGGTTATGTGGCAGGCATGGGTGCCATGACCTTGGGACGTTTCTTGGCCGATGGTTTCGTGACGCGCTATGGCGCCGCCAAAGTGCTGAAGGTTTGCGGACTGCTGATTCTGTGCGGACTGCTTCTCGCCACGTTGTTGCCTTACCTTGTTACAGCCACTCTGGGCTTTCTCTTGGTGGGTTTCGGCATTTCGTCGTCTGTGCCTATCTGCTACAGCATAGCGGGCAAGTTGGGTACTGCCAAGGCGAGCATCGCCATCACCATCGTGTCGAGCATCAGCTTCTTCGGTTTCCTGGTAGGTCCTCCTGTCATTGGATGGCTTGCTGAGGCTTTCAATCTTCGTGTGGCTCTCAGCATCGCCTCGTTGTTGGGACTGATCATCGCGATATTGAGCAGGCGGGTAAAGAATCGTCAATAGAATTTTTTGGTACAGAATTGGAGAATTTATTTATCCCGGAAGAAAAGTTTTTTTGTCAAGAATTAGAGAATTAATTTGGTCAAGAGTTCTTGATTTTGTCAAGAATTAGAGAAGGCATTTCTGCTGATTTTTTTAGGAATTTGTACGATTTAACAAGAAGGCATTGCGGTAGAAATCAACCGCAATGCCTTCTTGTAATTCTCGTTAAATCCTAAGCTCAGCAGGAATGCCTTCTTAAATTCTCTAATTCTTGACTTAAATTTACAATAGGCTTCCGATTTGGAAGACGAGGGCCGAGACGATCCATGCCAGGATGGTGGTGTAGATGGCAGCAAAACCAGCCCATTTCCAACTGCCCGTCTCGCCCTTGATAGCCGCGATGGTGGCTATGCAGGGGAAGTAGATCAGTACGAAGAGGAGGAAGCAATAGGCGGTGAGGCTCGCTTTATGGGCAGCCTCGGCATCGCTATAGCCGTAGGTCTTCTGCAGGTCGGCTGTCATCTGCTTCTTCAGTACCTCGTATTTGCCATCCTCGTCATTGTAGTCGCTGTCGTCGCCAAAGCTGTCGTTGTTGCTGTAGAGCACGCCCATGGTGGACGCCACAATCTCCTTGGCTCCCACGCCAGAGATGAGTCCTACGTCGAGTTTCCAGTCGAAGCCCTGAGGTGTGAAGACAGGCTCAATGGTCTTGCCTATTCTTCCGATGTAGCTCTGTTCCTGCTGTTGTTGCTGTCCCAACTCTTCGTTGTGGGGGAAGTATCCCAGCGCCCACACGATGATGCTTGCCACGAGGATGATTCCACCCATCTTCTTCAGGTACTGCTTGCCTTTCTCCCAGGTGTGTCGGCCTATGGCTTTCCAGGTAGGGAAGCGGTAGGGTGGCAGCTCCATGACGAAAGGCGTGTCCTCGCCCTTGATGACGAAGCTGGAGAGCACGCGGCTCAGTATGACGGCAAGCAGGATGCCGATGAGATAGAGCGACACCATGATGAGCGAGCGATACTGCAGGGCGAAGAAGGTTCCTATCACCATGATGTAGATAGGCAGACGCGCCGAACAGCTCATCAGCGGCAGGATGAGCATGGTGATGAGTCGCGAGCGATGGCTCTCGATGGTGCGTGTCGCCATGACGGCTGGCACATTGCAGCCAAAGCCCATGATGAGTGGGATGAACGACTTGCCGTGAAGTCCCATCTTGTGCATCAATTTGTCCATGATAAAGGCAGCACGTGCCATATAGCCAGAGTCCTCCATGTAGGAGATGAAGAAGTAGAGGATGAGAATTTGCGGCAGGAAGACGATGACGGCTCCCACGCCTCCGATGACTCCATCGACGAGCATGTCTTTCACTGGTCCGTCGGGCATGCTGGTGCTGATGACTGTTCCCAACCAAGCCACTCCGTCCTCAATCCATCCCTTAGGCACCTCGCCCAGGACGAAGGTGGCAGAGAACATGATGAACAGGAGCAGTACGAAGATGGGGAATCCCACGTATTTGTTGGTAAGGATGCGGTCGATGAGATGTGTCACCTGATAGGTGTCTTTGGCCTTTCCCGTTTCGTAGCCAGCCTCCTGCAAGGCTCCGTGTATGAAGCCGTACTTGGCGTCCATGATGGCAGTCTCGCTGTCTTCCATGGTTTCCTCCTTGACGCGTCGTGCAGCCTCGTCGCGTGCGGCGAAGATTTCCTTTGCCGACTTGAGGTGGCTCACATACTCTTCGGCATGCTTGTCGTTCTCGAGTAGTTTGATGGAGAGATATCGGGTGGAGTAGCGCTGGCGGATGCTGTCATCGGCTTTCAGATATTCCTGTATGTGCTCGATGCCGTGTTCTATCTCGTGTCCGTGGTTGATGTGGATGTGGCGATAGTGGGCATTGGAGCCTTCGCGTCCCTCGTACATTTCGATGATGGTGTCGAAGAGCTGGTCTACGCCTCTGCCGTTCTTGAAGACGGTAGGAACCATAGGTATTCCGAAGAGTTCGCCCAACTTGTCGTAGTCGATGTTGTCGCCTCGTTTCTCGGTCTCGTCGAACATATTGAGAGCGCAAACCATGCGGATGTGCATATCGATGAGCTGAGTGGTGAGATAGAGGTTGCGCTCCAGGTTGCTGGTGTCGATGACGTTGATGACGATATCGGGTGTGTGCTCGATGAGCTGCTTGCGCACATAGAGTTCCTCGGGCGAGTAGGCTGAGAGCGAATAGGTGCCAGGCAGGTCGACAAGGTTGAAGTGATAGCCGTTGTATTCGGCTTCGCCCACCTTGGCGTCGACGGTGACACCGCTGTAGTTGCCCACACGCTCGTGTGCGCCCGAGGCGAAGTTGAAGAGGGAAGTCTTTCCGCAGTTGGGGTTGCCGATGAGCGCCACGTTGATGACATGGTGCAGACGGTCGGCCTCCTGTTCAGCCACGAGCATCTTGTCGCCCAGTGCCTGCTCGTCGGGGTCCTCAGAGTCGACAGCCTGCGAGTTGATGACCTGTTCGCGTTCTTCCTCGTCAGCGTGTTTGAGCTGTTTGTCTTTCTTGGCCTCGTTGACCGAAACCACCTCAATGTGGTCGGCTTCGCTGTGTCTCAACGACACCTCGTAGCCCATGATTTTGTACTTTACAGGGTCTTGCAGTGGGGCATTGAGCAGTACGTCTACCTTCTTGCCCTTGATGAATCCCATCTCGATGATTCTTTTGCGGAAGCCACCGTGTCCCGAAACCTTGACGATGACGCCGCTTTCGCCTGTGTTGAGTTCGGATAATTTCATATTTTTTATCTCCTTTTCTTCTTCTTCTTTTTTCTGTTATCGTGCGTGGCATGCAAACAGTGTGCCACGTCGTGTTGTGTCGTTTGAACTGCAAAAATACAAAAATATCTCGGCAACTGTATATTGATGCCTTATTAATGCGAAAAAATACCTATAAATGATGAGCCTGTCATCAAATATAGGTATTTTCTCATTATTTATGATTATAGAACTTTAGTAAGTTCTCTGACTTCCTTATTTGCGAAAGTAGAGTTACAGGTTTCTACCGTGGCAGTTCTTGAACTTCTTGCCGCTGCCGCAAGGACATGGATCGTTGGGGCGAGGCATGCGCTCTGCACGGTAAGGAGTGTGGTTGACCTGCTGTGCGCCCTCGCGTGTGTCGTGATGGGCAGCAGCCTGCTGTGCGGCACGCTCGGCACGCTCGCGCTCAGCGTCGATGTCCACCTTCTGCTCTACGTAGTTCTGCTGTGGGTGCTGCTCGGGTGCAGCCTCCTGTACGGGCTGTTCCTGCTCCATGACAGGAATCTGTCCGCGCATCAGAATGCTGGCGATGCGGTCGTTCATCTCGTTGATCATAGAGTCCCAGAGCTTCACACTCTCAAGCTTGAAGATGAGTAATGGGTCTTTCTGCTCGTAGCTGGCGTTCTGTACAGAGTGGCGCAACTCGTCGAGCTGGCGCAGGTTCTCCTTCCAGTCGTCGTCGATGATATGGAGCATGATGACTTTCTCCCACTGCTTTACCACGCTCTTGGCCTCGGTGTCGTAAGCCTCCTTGAGGTTGCAAGGAATGTTGTACATGCGCTTGCCGTCGGTGATAGGCACCATGATGCGCTCGTACATAGCGCCCTGGTTCTCGTACACCTGCTGGATGATAGGCCATGCTGTGGCCTGGATGCGCTCGGTCTTGCGCTTGAAGCTTGCCATGGCCTCCTGGAAGGCACGCTCGCAAAGTTCCTCACGCTGTATTCCCTCAAACTCCTCGGCAGTGAATGGAATCTCCATGGCCAGGATCTTGAGGAAGTCCTCCTTGGCGCCCTCGTAGTCGTTGTTGTTGATGATATAGAGCACGCGGTCCCAGATGACGTTGGTGATGTCCATACCGATACGCTCGCCCATCAAGGCGTGGCGGCGCTTCTCGTAGATCACGGTACGCTGCTTGTTCATCACATCGTCGTACTCCAGGAGGTGCTTACGGATACCGAAGTTGTTCTCCTCCACCTTGCGCTGTGCACGCTCGATACTCTTGCTGATCATTGGACTCTCGATACGCTCGCCGTCCTCGAAGCCCAAGCGGTCCATCACCTTGGCAATACGCTCAGAGGCGAAGAGACGCATCAGTTTGTCCTCCAAAGATACATAGAAGACAGAAGAGCCTGGGTCGCCCTGACGACCGGCACGACCACGCAACTGGCGGTCTACACGGCGGCTCTCATGGCGCTCGGTACCAATGATGGCAAGACCGCCTGCAGCCTTCACCTCGGGGGTGAGCTTGATATCGGTACCACGACCTGCCATGTTGGTGGCGATGGTGACAGCACCCTTGCCGTTTACTGAGCGACCTGCCTCGGCTACGATCTGAGCCTCCTGCTGGTGGAGCTTGGCGTTGAGCACATTGTGAGGAATATTGCGCATCTTGAGCATCTTGCTCAGCAATTCTGAAATCTCAACAGATGTTGTACCTACCAAGACTGGGCGACCGGCATTGCGCATCTCCTCGATCTCGTCGATAACGGCACGATACTTCTCGCGGGCTGTCTTGTAGACACGGTCGTCGAGGTCGTGGCGTGCGATTGGGCGGTTGGTAGGAATCTCTACCACGTCGAGCTTATAGATGTCCCAGAACTCACCGGCCTCGGTGCTGGCAGTACCTGTCATACCCGAAAGCTTGTGGTACATACGGAAGTAGTTCTGCAGGGTGATGGTGGCAAAGGTCTGTGTGGCAGCCTCTACCTTGACATGCTCCTTGGCCTCGATAGCCTGGTGCAAGCCGTCGCTCCAGCGTCGGCCTTCCATGATACGGCCTGTCTGCTCGTCGACAATCTTCACCTCGCCGTCCATCACGACGTATTCGTCGTCCTTGTTGAACATGGTGTAGGCTTTCAGGAGCTGCTGCAAGGTGTGCACGCGCTCGCTTTGTACGCCGTAGTGAGCCATCATCTCGTCCTTGATGTCGAGACGCTCCTGGTCGCTGATGTCGGTGCGTGCCTCGAGCTGGCTCATCTCTGTGGCGATGTCGGGCAGCACGAAGAGCTCACGGTCGTTCACCTGCTTGGCGAGCCATTCGGTTCCCTTGTCGGTGAGGTCGGCAGAGTTGAGTTTCTCGTCTACGACGAAGTATAGTGGAGCCACGGCCTTTGGCATCTCACGGTTGTTGTTGGCCATGTAGTATTCCTCAGTCTTGAGCATGCCTGCCTTGATACCTTCTTCAGAGAGGTACTTGATGAGAGGCTTGTTCTTAGGCAGTGCCTTGTAGGAACGGTAGAGGGCGAGGAATCCGTCCTCGAGCATCTTGGCGTCCTTGTTCTTGGTGCCTTCGCCAATCTTCTGCTTTGCTTCGGCGAGCAGCTCGGTAGCCTGCTTGCGCTGTACCTCGTACAGGCGCTCTACCAATGGCTGATACTGCTCGAACATCTGGTCGTCGCCCTTAGGAATAGGACCTGATATAATAAGAGGTGTACGGGCATCGTCGATCAACACGGAGTCGACCTCATCGACGATGGCGTAGTTGTGCTGACGCTGTACGAGGTCGGCAGGACTTGTCGCCATGTTGTCGCGCAGGTAGTCGAAACCAAACTCGTTGTTGGTACCGAAGGTGATGTCGGCCATGTAAGCCTTGCGACGAGCGTCGGAGTTGGGACGGTGCTTGTCGATACAGTCGACAGAGAGTCCGTTGAACATATAGAGTGGGCCCATCCACTCGGAGTCACGCTTGGCCAGATAGTCGTTCACGGTAACCACGTGCACACCGTTGCCAGTGAGGGCGTTGAGGAACACAGGCAGTGTAGCGACGAGGGTCTTACCTTCACCCGTAGCCATCTCGGCAATCTTACCCTGGTGCAGCACCGTACCACCGAAGAGCTGTACGTCGTAGTGAACCATTTCCCACTTCAGGTCGTTTCCGCCTGCTGTCCAGTGGTTGTGGTAGATGGCATTGTCGCCATCGATGGTGATGAAGTCGTTGGCAGGATTGGCAGCCAGCTCGCGGTCGAACTCTGTGGCTGTTACTACTGTCTCCTCGTTCTCGGCAAATCGGCGGGCTGTATCTTTCACGATGCTGAAAGCTGTAGGCAGCACCTCGTTGAGGGCAACCTCGTAGTTGTCGAGTGCCTCTTTCTCCAACTTGTCTATCTGGTTGAAGATATCTTCACGCTGGTCGATAGGTGTGTCTTCGATAGTGGCTTTCAACTCGGCAATCTTCTCTCTCTGAGCTTTGCCGGCGTTCTGTACATACTGCTGTATTTCCTTGGTTTTTGCACGAAGCTGGTCATTGCTCAGGGCCTTGATGTTAGGATACTCGGCCTTTACTTTCTCCACGATAGGCTGGATGAGCTTCATGTCGCGGGAAGACTTGTTGCCGAACAATGACTGCAGAAATTTGTTAAAGTTCATTTTATATATTGTTTTTTATTATTATTCGTTGATTTTTATTGTTTTCAGGGTTGCAAAGGTACAAATAATATCTGTAAATCAGCAACGTTTTGGGTGATAAATGTTAAAAATCGGGTCCGCGAATAACAATACTTCCGTATGGAGCCTGATATTTGGGCTCTGTGGGGGGAGTAAAACAAATATAAGGATTGGATTCTGTCAGATTGGCAGAAGTGTCGGCTTTCTGTATTGCCGACGGGAAATGATGTTGTGCTTTCTGATGGTCTTCGGATGCTTCCTTGATGGCCTTGATGACGCTCAGAATGTCTTCTTCGAGCGCTTTGGCCTCGGGCTGCTGGATGAACTCATCGTAGGATATATCGGTGAGCGCAAACCTCAGTGCCTGCTGATAGGTCTGCGCTTCCATGCCTGTTGCCGCAAGGACAACCAAAAGGGCGGTGATATATCTGTTTACCATTCTATTTTTTGTTATGAAGCTTTGTTGGCTTCGTGTTGATGATTTTCCTTCGAGAGGTTGATTTCTTCGTGAAGTCTATATTCTTTGTGAGGTCTATTTTCTTCGCAAGTCGAGTTGAGTTGACTTCACTGCCACTCTTACGAGCAAAGATAATGCCAAAATGACCATGCCCTCAGCGTAGTCCTGCCATATCTGCAGGAAAAGTGCCACGACGATGAGTGCTGCCCATACGTTGTAATACCAGTGCACACGATGCTGACGCATCTTCTTGGTGACGCTCCATACGAAGATGAGGTTCAGCGGGTTGAGGATGAGTGTCTGGAAATTGATCTGCACGGTGGGGTGTTGCGAGAACACCATGGCAAGGAGAATCAGTCCTGGCAGTCCGGTAAGTACGAGCAGGGCTGTGTCAATCCACCAGAAATTCTTCTTTCTGTGCCATTCCGTGAGGCTGAGCAGGATAACAATCACCAAGATGCCTGTCGCTGCCACGAAAGGAGAGATGACGTCGGCTATAGTGGTTCCTGTCTGAGAGTTCTCCTTGTCTGCATCTGCAGCCATCACTACTTCCTTGGGTGAAATGAGATAGAAGGTGCTGTCTACCAGTTTGATGTATCTTGGTTCTTGTGGATAAACTGTTGTCGACGGAATAGGCTGCTGGGCTGTGTCCTTACGGGCTTCCACTGCGAAGTCCATGGAGAGGTTGTCGGGCAGGAACTCCCATTCCTGTTTGTTTATTGCACGGTCGGCTCGGAAGCCCAGGAGCAGGTCGTTTCCGAAGCGTGCCCAACGGTGATGGGCGTTCAGGCGGTGAATCTCCTCACGATAGGTGGAGAGGGTCGTTTTAATCTCGAAGTTGGTGCTGTTGGTCGCCAAGTGGTCGATGATCATGTTGCGTGCACGTGTGGTGCAGTTGTCGAAGAAGAAGTTGTAGCGGTAGGTGCGGTTCTCCTCCTGGTTGTTCTTCTCCACGGCAGTAAGGATGTTCCATTTCTCGTTTCGTGTCAGGGCAAGGCGCTGTTGTCTTACCCATCTGCCTTCGTAGGAATACTCCGCCATGAAACGATCCATGGGGATGATGCCTATCTGATAGTCGGTGAGCCCGAAGACGAAGCGCAGCACAAAAAAGTCCTGGTTGAAGGAGAACATGCCCCAGTTGACAGCCACGTCACTGCCATGGGCACGGTCTTCTATGCGAAGAGCGGTGTGTCCATAATACGACCAAACCTCCTGTCCCGGTCCGCAGGTCAGGAGTGAAATATTCACGGAATCGACCCATTGGGGTGCTTCCGTCTGTTGTGCAGAAGCCTTAGTCGTTAAAATGATTAACAAAACGGCAAAAATGCACCTAAAATTATATTTAAAACGTTTCACGATGCAAAAATACCTTATTATTTTGGATTTTCCTTCTTTTATCTCGATTTTTTTCAATACTTTTGCACTCTGAATATAATTTTGAACAATTATCATAGGATGAAAAAACTATTTTTGGCGGCTCTCATGATGAGCTTGGCTCTGGCAGTGAATGCCCAGAGCGGCATGAATTCTCCATACAGTCAGTGGGGGTTGGGCTTATTGTCCGACCAGACTTCTGGTTTCAATGCAGGTATGAATGGAGTGGGACTTGGCTTTCATGAGCACAATCAGGTAAATTATATCAACCCGGCTTCTTATTCTTCGGTCGACTCGCTGACATTCCTTTTCGATGCCGGCATCTCGGGTCAGATCAGCAACTTCAATGAGAACGGCGTGAAGAAGAACGCCAAGAATGCCAACTTGGACTATGTGGTTGCTGCTTTCCGTGCTTTCCGCCACATGGGTGTGAGTTTCGGTATCCTGCCTTTCTCCAACGTGGGCTATAACTATTCTGTGTCGGGATGGGTGAACGAAGAAACCAAGGAAGATTATTACACCAATACCTATGAGGGTGATGAGGGATTCCATCAGGCTTACGTGGGTTTGGGCTACATGCCAGTGAAGGGACTGTCGGTGGGTGCCAATATCTCTTACCTGTGGGGCAAGTACAACCGTACCGTCACCAACAGCTACAGCAATTCGTATATCAACTCGCTCTCGCGCAACTATTCGGCAAGAGTGGGAAGCTATAAACTCGACTTCGGTGTGCAGTATACGCAGCGTGTGTCGAAGAAGGACTGGGTGACACTGGGTCTTACCTATTCGCCCAAGCATAATTTAGGTGCCAGCGCCGATATGTATCAGGTGAAGACAAATGCCATGGATGGCTCGCTCGACACCACATCCTTTTCTGTTGACAAGGCTTTTGAACTGCCTCACATGGTGGGAGCAGGATTGATGTGGAATCATGCGGCACAGTGGAAAGTGGGTCTCGACTACACTTTACAGATGTGGGAAGACCTCAAGGCGCCTGTCTTCGACGGAAGAAACTATGTGCTGAAGGACGGCTGCTACAGCAACCGTCATAAGATCAACCTCGGTGCACAGTACTGCTATGGCGAGTACAGCCGCCGTTTCTTGCAGAGAGTACAGTATCGTGCCGGTGTGAGTTACACCACTCCTTATGTGAAAACCAATGGACAGGACGGACCCAAGGAATTTGCGGTAAGTGCCGGTTTCGGTATTCCTATCGTTAACTCCTACAACAGCCGTTCATTCCTCAATATCAGCGGTCAGTGGGTGAAACGCTCTGCCAAGGACCTTATCAAGGAGAATATTTTCCGCATCAACATAGGCTTCACCTTCAACGAGGATTGGTTCAAGAAGTGGAAGATGCAGTAAACAGTACGGAATTTCTGTGCTGAATGCTGGTTTCTGGAAGATTCGGAATGCTTCGGAATGTTTCGGAAATGTTTGAGATGTTTTGGGAAACTTCTGGAAGCCTCGAAGTGAGAGATGTTTCAGAAAGCTTGAAAATATTTATATTATTAATGTATAGAACAAGGCATTTTATATATGGACTTATCGCTCTCCTGCTGATGGCTGCATGTCAGGAGCAGGTGGAGCATACGGCTCCTGCCATCAGGGCACGCGACTCCGTGGCAATGATGACTTCTTATGGTGTCAACACACTCATCAGCGACTCTGGCGTCATCAAGTATCGCATTGTTACTGAGCGATGGGAGGTGAATGTCAACAAGCATCCTTCGCAATGGATTTTTGACAAAGGCATACTCCTGGAGCAGTTCGACGACAAGTTTCATATCAACAGTTATATACAGTGCGACACGGCTTATTACTTTGACCAGCTCAGAATATGGAAACTCTATGGTCGTGTGAGAATTCTCACCAAGGACGGCTTGCGCTTTATGAGCGAGCAGCTTACATGGGATGAGAATAAGCACGAACTGTCGAGCCATGTGTTCAGTAAACTTATCACGCCTGAGCGTACCTTGCAGGGCACGCACTTCTGGAGCGACGAGAAGATGACGCGTTATTATGTGAGCAACTCGAAGGGTAGTTTCGAGAAGAGCGACATGACAGGCTCGGGAGCAAGCGATACCTTGCGCTCGCAGCCCGACTCGGTGAAGGGAAACCTTCGACAGAGAGCCACTCCGCAGCGTGCTACTACCATCCCTCTGATGCACTAATGTCATGACAGAAACAGACAAAAATATATGGAAGTAGGAATAAATCTTGTGATAGGCATATTGGTTACGCTCTTGTTCTCTGCCTTTTTCAGTGGCATGGAGATAGCCTTTGTGTCTTCCAACCGAATGCTTGCCGAGATGGATAAGGACAAGAACAAGAACGGGGTGACCCAGCGATTGGTCTCGCTCTTCTATAACCATCCCAACGGCTTTGTCAGCACCATGCTCGTGGGCAACAATATCGCCCTTGTGGTGTATGGCATTCTGATAGCGCGACTGTTCGACAATACAATTTTTCTTGGTATGGATGCGGCTTTCACTGTGCCTGCTGATACCATTCTCTCGACCATCATCGTGCTTTTTACGGGCGAGTTCTTGCCCAAGACCCTTTTTAAGGCGAACCCCAACCGACTGTTGAACTTCTTCAGCCCCATGGCCTATGTTTGTTATGTCGTGCTGTGGCCCATCAGTGTGTTCAGTACTTTCCTGAGCAGAATCCTGTTGAGATTGGTGGGAGTGAAGATGGACAAGGAGGCTGAGGACGAAGGCTTCTCGAAGGTTGACCTCGACTACCTGGTGCAGTCGAGTATCGATAATGCAGAGAAAGACTCTGATATCGATGACGAGGTGAAGATCTTCCAGAATGCACTCGACTTCTCCGACACAAAGGTGCGCGACTGCATGGTGCCACGAACCGAAATTCAGGCAGTAGAGACCGATGCCTCGCTCGATGAGCTCCGCCAGAAATTCATAGAGAGCGGAAACTCTAAAATCATTGTCTACGAAGAGGATATCGACCACATCGTCGGCTATATCCACAGCTCTGAACTCTTCCGCAATCCAGCCCGATGGCAAGACCATGTGCGCAAAATGCCTTTTGTGCCCGAAACCATGCAGGCACAGAAGCTGATGCAGATTTTCCTGCAACAGAAGAAGTCGTTGGGTGTAGTGGTTGACGAGTTTGGTGGAACCAGCGGACTTGTGAGCCTGGAAGACATTGTGGAGGAAATCTTCGGCGATATAGAAGATGAGCACGACTCGTCCAAGTATGTTGCCAAAAAGACCGAGGACGGTGATTATCTGCTGTCGGCACGCTTGGAGATAGACAAGGTGAACGAACTCTTTGATCTTGATCTTCCCGAGAGTGATGAATATATGACTGTGGGTGGCTTGATTCTGCACGAATATCAGAGTTTCCCAAAGCTGAACGAAATCATCAAGTTCGGTAAGTATGAGTTCAAAATCATCAAGTCCACATCCCGCAAGATAGAGTTGGTACGTCTGCATTTGTTGCAGTAAAAAGCACTTGTTTAAGCCAACAAGTGCTTTTTTTATTTATAAAAATTGCAGTTTTTGCTTGATAAGGCTAAAAAACATAGTAAAAAATTCCCTTATTTGCAATTTTCTTTGTATTTTTGCAAGCAATTGGCTACATTTCTGATAATGAGCCTTCAACGAGAAACAAAAAATAAAAACAAAAATAATAATTAAAACGTAATGGCAGCATTAGGAACAATTAGAAAAAGAGGCGTGATACTGGTATGTATCATTAGTTTTGGCCTCTTTGCATTCATTGCCGAGGAAGGCTTCCGTTCGTGCGATTCTGCAAAGAACAACGAGCGCCAGCAAATCGGTGAAGTGTTAGGTGAGAAAATCAGCGTACAGGAATTTCAGAAGTTGCTCGATGAGTACACCGAAGTCATCAAGATGCAGCAGGGACAGGAAAATCTCCCTGAGGATCAGATGAATCAAATCAAGGATATGGTTTGGAACACATACGTTCAGAACCAGATTGTGGCCAAGGAAGCCAGCAAGCTGGGTCTTACCGTAACAGACGCTGAGCTCCAGGATATTTTGAAGACTGGTACTAACCCTATGCTTCAGCAGACTCCGTTTGTCAATCAGCAGACTGGCCGCTTCGATGCAGCTTCTCTCCAGAAGTTCTTGGCTGATTACAAGGCTCAGAAGGCTAATCCTTCTGCCAATGCACAGATGATGGAGCAGTATGACAAAATCTTCAAGTATTGGTCTTTCATCGAGAAGACGCTTCGTCAGCAGACTTTGGCTCAGAAGTATCAGTCTCTCTTGGCTCACTGCTTCCTCTCTAACCCTGTAGAGGCTAAGATGGCTTTCAAGGAGGAGAACGAGGAGAGCCAGATTCAGTTGGCTGCTTTCCCTTACTCTGATATTCAGGACGACAAGGTGAAGGTTGAGGAAAGCGATCTGAAGGCTAAGTATGATGAACTGAAGGCTCGTTTCAAGCAGCCTGTAGAGAGCCGTGACATCAAGTTCGTTGATGTAGAGGTAAGTGCTTCTCAGACTGACCGCGTAGCTCTCAACAAGGAGTTCGCTTCTTTCCACAAGCAGTTGGCAGAGGCTGCCGATCCTGCTGAGGTTGTACGCAAGTCTGCTTCTACTGTGGCTTACCTTGGTTTGCCTGTCAGCAAGACTGCTTTCCCATCAGATATCGCCTCTGAACTCGATTCTCTCGCAGTGGGTGCTACTTCTGCAGTGAAGGTTAATGCTGGTGACAATACTTTGAATATCGTCAAGCTCGTCAGCAAGCAGCAGTTGCCTGATTCAATCCAGTATCGTGCCATCCAGGTGGCTGCCAATACTGTAGCCGAGGCTAAGGTGAAGGCTGACTCTATCCAGGGCGCCATCGCTGGTGGTGCTGACTTCGAGGCTGTTGCCAAGAAGTACGGTCAGACTGGCGAGAAGGCTTGGATGACTACCAAGCAGTATGAGTTTGCTCAGAGTATGGACAAGGACAACAAGACTTTCATCAATACTTTGAATACTGCATCTGTCAATGCTTTGAACACGATTCAGTTGGGGCAGGGTTATGTTGTTCTCCAGGTTCTCGACAAGAAGGGTATGGTTGAGAAGTACATGGCTGCTGTGATCAAGAAGCCTATCGATTTCTCACAGGATACTTATCGTGCAGCTTACAACAAGTTCTCAAGCTTCGTAAGCGCCAACGAGAAGTCTGAGGACTTGCTCAAGAACGCTGCGAAGAACGGTTACAAGGTTCAGGACTTGAAGGACGTTACTACAAATGCTCACTACGTAGCCAACATCCACGCTACCCGTGAGGCTTTGAAGTGGATCTTTGACAGCAAGGAAGGTGCTGTTTCTCCTCTCTATGAGTGTGGCGACAACAACCACTTGTTGGTTATTGTTCTCGACAAGATTCATCGTATCGGTTACCGCGGATTGGACGATGCTCAGGTGAAGGAAATGGTAAAGGCTGAGGTCATCAAGGACAAGAAGGCTCAGATGATCGAGGAGAAGTTGAACGGTGTGAAGAGCATCGCAGCTGCCAAGGCTAAGGGTGGCAAGGTTTCTTCTGTCAACCAGATCACTTTCGCAGCTCCTGTGTTTATCGCAGCTACTGGTGCCAGCGAGCCTGCTCTCTCTGGTGCTGTTTCTGCCACTAAGAAGGGTGCTTTCTCTGCTCATGCAGTTAAGGGCAATGCCGGTGTTTATCTCTTCCAGGTAACCAACAAGGCTAATCGTTCTGTTAAGTTCGACGAGAAGGCAATGGAGCAGAAGTGCCGTCAGAAGGCAATGCAGTATGCAGGAAACTTCATGAACGAGCTTTATATGAAGGCTCATGTAGTTGACAACCGCTACTTGTTCTTCTAATTCTTTAGAAATACCTGTTTTCTGATTATTCAGAACAGAATGAATCAATATTTTATCGAGGGTGTGTCATTGACTGGAGTTATGACACACCCTCGTTTTTTTCTTTTTCTTATTCTTATTCTTATAAGTTCTGCTAAAGTAGTAGATTGCAGAATATACAATGCATGATGGGATATCTGGAAAGAATAGAAATGCCTCGAAATATGAAAGCGGCTTCGATAGTCAATGAAGCCTATTGCGTAGAGCAATGAAAGCGGCTTCGTAAGCAGTTGAAGCCTATTGCATTATACTGATATAAACTATAAGTAGAGAAACGATTTGTGGTTTAACGATTTTAGTTGACCACTTTAAGCTTTATTTATACTACGAGTTGACTCAGTTATTACTTATTTATAATTCACGTTGACCTATTTAATTTTTAGTCATATTTATAGTTGACTACTTATTTCTATAGCCACAAATAAAGTTACCCTTCATATCTCAACAAAGAAACATGTT
>ERZ780111.62-NODE-62-length-34163-cov-16.8409_pt1 | contig 34163 bp, 26 predicted proteins | sample MGYA00433084_ERZ780111 | MGnify/ENA primary metagenome ERZ780111 (study PRJEB29588, sample SAMEA2144299) | human gut metagenome | biome: human gut; feature: human-associated habitat; material: faeces | place: Denmark | collected 2008/2010 ... | reverse complement strand
TTGGCTGGCAGCCTAAGGCCGCGTAGCCATATACTCAAATTTTAACGAACTATTGATAGACATTGACCATATCTAATGACTGATATTTCTCAACGGCAATATTGGCTGCTGCCTTCTTGGCTCCACCTGCCTGAAGATTTGAGGAGCAGAGTGCTTGCAGTGCTATTGTCTGCATTTCCTGTTCGCTTCGGTCGTCAGCGAAGCTTGGCATAGCGAGCAGAGAAGCAATAAAAAGTGTAAGAGTCTTTCTCATATTATATAAATTTATTTGGGGGTAAAACTGACTCTAAACAAGAATGGCGAAGCACTTTGGCTTCGCCATTCTCTATAGAATATAATAAACTTTTTGTTTACTCGTTGGGCTCGAATGTATCGTAGTCCGTAATCTGACCCAAGTTACTTGCACTTACATACCACTGCATCAAAATCATGCAGTAATAATCATCGTACATGAAGCTGGGGGAGTTTACCGACTTGCGAGTGAGACCATCTGCATAATAGATTGTTCCGTAGTCAGGATAAGTATATGGAGTAGCCTGCTCAGGAACTACAAGCAGGGTGATGGTAAGTCCATTTTGGTCTGTTCCCTTATTGTCTGTAAGATTAAAGGTCATGTGCTTACCTGTTCCCCAGAAGTTCTTGAAGCGGAAGAGTTTCGGATTGGCATCATTTACCTGCAAGGTGGCAGGTTTGGAAGCGCCAAACAACTGAGCACCGACACCATTGAAATTGTAAGTACCTTCGGCAACGGTAGTCCAACTGTTGGCAGTAAACTGTACTGTAGCCAAGGACTTTCCACCGCCTACAGCTACCACGGCGATAGTGTTGTCACCACTAAGGCTCTTGATGGTCTTGTCTATATTGGCAGCACCTTCTGCACCTTCAATTTTCTCACCATTCTCAACCACATAGTCCTTATAGCCTTCCTCGCCTAATTGAGTAAGGCGGCTTTCATAATCAGCAGTTTTCTCTACCAGCAGATAAGCACTCTGTGTAGCGCTGTTGGTAGCGATACGAATCTGCGTATCAATATCAGCATCATTAGGCTCTGTGGCTGTGTACTGATAAAGAGTTGCTTTAGCTTGACTGTCAGAACCGATGTCGGAACCTTCATCCTCAGAGCAGGCGGTAAACATAGCTACCGAAACGAGGGCAAAGAACAGTCCATAAATATATTTTTTCATATTCTTTTCTTTTATCTGTTAAACTATAGTTTTACCACGCATACTCTGGTGAGTCGCTTGTAGGAGTTGTTACCATCGGGTTCTGAGTACAATCGGCATTGTATGCACCCTCACTCTCCACAATCATCAAGGTCATCCATTGTGGCACACCAGTTGTGTTCCAACGGGATTCCTCGCAGTGGTTAGTACCGGCATAGCTGCGTATCACACTCTTGCCAAAGCGCTTGATGTCGAGAGTAGCGAAGCCCTCGCCCCAAAGCTCTACACGACGCTGCCACCAAATCTCGTTCTGGAAGCCGGAGTTGCTGCTGTTGCCATACTTATCGTTGACGTGCTTGCCATATACGAATTGTGGGTCACGTGCTTTCGCAAAAGCCTCAAGCAACTGCTTGCCACGAGCCTCGTCCTGCATACCTGCAGCCTCTGCCTCGATAAGCTTCATTTCCTCAACACGCATCAATGGAACAGACTGGAGGAAGCCCTTGGCTGTATTGTTGTGTCCTTCCACGCCATTGGCAGTACGGAACTTCAAGCTTAGGCCACCTGTTCCTGGCCATTTGGCTATTTCGGCAGAATACTCAAGCCATGTAGGATAGTCAGAATATTCCTTCAACTTGTTCACGAGTTCCGTACCTTCCATGTCGTTGGTAGAGAAGTCTACAAAGCACTTCTTGCGACAGTCGGTAGCAGGAATGGTCTCATAGAGGTGACGGTCTATCAACTTGGCATCACCATAATTGGCAGCATAGCCACAGGCAGAGACATCCTTGTCTGGGTTGATCTCAAGCGACATCTGAGAACCCCAAGAAGTATCAGCGTCGTTGAGTTTGATACATGGGTCAGTGTCCTTGTAAGTCACACAGAACATCCATGCCTCGTTAGGAGTATTGAAACCAGTCTCACGATCGGTATATTCTGCAGAAGACATCACAGAATATCCTGCTTGTGCCTTCTTGGCGTATTCTTCTGCCTTGTCCCATTTGCCCATTACGAGGTAGGCACGGGCCTTCAGACCATAAACGACTGAAACATCAGGAGTAGTCTTGTCCGGACGCTCATAGCCAGCAAGATATTCCTCTGCCTTGTCGAGGTCGGAGATGATGAAGTTCCACATCTTCTCGTTGGTAGCACGAGGGTTGTGGTTCATATCGATGCTCTCGTCATCAGAAACGATAGGCACGGTCTCTGCCTCTGGATTCTTGGTATAAGTCTCGTTGGCATACATCTGTGCCATATCCTCATAGAAGAAGGCGCGCATGGCGTATGCGATACCCACGCCACTCTTCTGTTCTTCTGTAGGATTGCCTGCACCCATCTTGATGACAGTATTACAGTTTTTGATCCACGCATAATATACAGTCCATGGAATTTGACACATCAAATATTGTGGTGTCAACACATCGAAATAATTGTACCATACAGTGAAAAATCCAGGTGCAACTGTGGCTGGATAAGCGATATCCTGACCCATAAGGTCACGCTGAATCATCTGTGAAGGATAGCCAAAATCGTAGTTATTATCACTCAATTTGGATTCACTGTTCATCATTGGGCGACCATTCATGTCGGCTGTAATAGCCGATACGAACTTGTTGAACGAGTTGGGTGCCGAAGCTGCCTGGTCTATGGTTACGGTGCTGCTTTGTGGGTCAACTTCTTCGATACAACTGGTGAACGAAGTTGCTGCCAAAGCAAGAGCAACAAATGCTGTTTTATTTATTTTCATCATTGTTTCGTCTTTTAATGTTTTTAGAACGTCAATTGAATACCACCAGAAATATTACGTGTAGGTGAGTAACTTGTGCCAGTTACACCATCATACGAGTAGCGTGGATCCAAGCCCTTGCGAGCTGAGATGAAACCAAGGTTCTCGCCAGAGCAGTAAATGCGAATCTTAGAGAAGTATGGTATCAAGTTCTTTGGGAAGGTGTAACCTACTGTGAATGACTGGAAGTTGAAGTAACTTGCGTTGGTCAAGAAACGGTCAGATGCCTGACTGTTGTCATCACCATACTGCCAGCGAGGAATGTTGCTGCTGGTATTGTTAGGACTCCATGACTTGATATAGTCCTTATGAATAGCCACACCACCTGTAGAGTTGGCTGTCAGAGGATTCATCAAACCAGCATACTTCATATCGTACACCTTGCCTCCAATCTGGTAGTCGAAGCTGAATGTAGCATCAAATCCCTTATAAGAAACAGTGGTGCTAAGACCGCCAGATACCTTTGGCAACAAAGAACCTGTCTCATAGTTGCTGGCCTTGTTGGCGTCAGTTGTAGTGTAAGACAACTTCTGACCAGGGCGACCTGTTCTTTCACTGTCTGAGATATCCTCGTCTACCCAATAGAGCGCCTCACCCTTTTCGTTGACACCAGCATACTTAGGCAGGAAACCATTGTAGAGAGGTCCACCCTCCTTGTACCAATACATGGTGTAGGTCATGTCACTTGCCTGTGAGAAACCACCAAACTGGTTCTTTGAAGTAGAGTCAAGCTTCAATATTTCGGTCTTGTTGTGTGCCAAGTTGGCTGTAACTGACCAGTCGAAATCCTTGGTGCGGAAAATGTGACCTGTCAAGGTCAACTCAACACCCGTGTTGCGAAGGTCACCCACATTGCTGTAGTAGCCACGAGTACCCTGTGACTCTGGCACACGCAGCCAGAAGAGCAAGTCGGTAGTCTTCTTGGTATAGAAGTCGAAGCTACCACTCAGTCGACCTTTGAAGAAACTGAACTCCGTACCAATGTTGAAGTTGGTAGTAGTCTCCCAAGTAATCTTAGGATTACCCAAGCGTGCGAAAGATGCAGACATCTCTGTATCTGAAACCTGAGACAAGGTATAGAGGTCGGTGTAAGCCCAGTTGCCGATGTTATCGTTACCCTGCTGACCGATAGAAGCCTTCAACTTCAACTCGTCTACCCAAGGAGCTTTAAACCATGCCTCCTTGTTGATCAGCCAAGCTGCGCCTACTGACCAGAAGCTACCCCAACGGTTCTCCTTGGCAAAGCGTGAAGAAGCATCACGACGATAAGAGAAAGAGCCGAAATACTTGTTGTCGTAGTTGTACTGAGCATTGCCGAAGAAACCCTCTACATTGTAAGCTGACTCATAGCCACTTGCATCCTTCTTGTTGGCAAAGGCGCTAATCTGTAAGATGCTTGGCGAGAAGCCGCCCTCAGCCAAGGCATCAAGATAGGTGCTGTTAATCTTGTAGTATTCGTGACCAAGCATCACGGTAACACCATGCTTGCCAAAGTTGTCGAAATAGGTAAGAGTCTGTACGTGGTTCTGACGCCAGCTTTCTGTAGAAGACTTAGAAAGCGAACCGTTCACACCCGCCTTAGAACCGAAGAATGGATTGGCATAGCCTGTCGCATTGGTATGTCCCCAGATAATGGTGCTGGTCAAGTTGGCCTTCAAGAAGTCTGTAATCTGAATATCTGCGGTGAATGTACCATTCAACTGATTACCCTTGTTCTCACTCTTGTCATAGTTGTTGGAAGCAATAGGGTTGTAGTTGTTGTTGAATGGACGGTTGATACCTAATGTAGAAGAGCCCAAGTCGTACAAAGGCAAGCCTCTCTCGTCGGTTGGGATATATACGTTGCCATTTTCGTCAATTTGACGGAGATACAATGGATAAATAGGAGCCATACTGGATGTGAAGCTCAAGCTGGTGGCTAAGTTGGCATTGGCAGTCTGTGTAGAGTGTACAAAGCCAATGTTGGCGCCCAACTTCAACCACTTCTTGATCTGATAGTCGGCCTTCAATCGAGCAGTGATTCGCTCGTAACTTGAGTTCTTGATGATACCCTCATCATTCAAGTAACCTAAGCTGGCATAATAAGAAGAACGGTCAGAACCGCCACTTGCGTTTACGTTATATTCCTGACGCAAAGAGTTCTGGAACACAGCATCTGTCCAATCGTCAGGTGTTACATAGTATGACTTTCCGCCGGCACCAGTGATAGTGCGGCCTAAAGTTGCATTAGGATTCAACTTGCCGTCCAAACCAATGAGCTGCTCTGTGTCAGGATAGCTGTACACATTGTATGCCAACTTATTCAACATAGCAGAGTTTGCCTTTACATTGGCTTTGCTGGCATTCAAGCCATCACCATAGTAATATTTGTTGTAATATTCTGAGTACACAGCCTCGTAATATCGACCTGGATCTGTGATAACATCATACTCAGGAACGGCACGAGAGTTGGAACCCCACTTCATGTCGACATTAATCTTGCCTTCTGAATTATTGACACCCTTCTTGGTTGTTACAATGATAACACCAGCAGCACCACGTGCACCATAAAGAGCAGCAGAAGCTGCATCCTTCAATACAGTAACCGACTCGATATCATCTGTAGGGATATTAGAAAGACTTGCAGAATAAGGAGCACCATCGACAATTACCAATGGGTCTGTAGCAGCATACATAGAAGCGATACCACGAATGTTGATGCTACCCTGACCTGCACCTGGCTGGCCTGAGCTACCGCGCATCTGCAAACCAGATACAGAACCAACCAAAGCATCAGCTACGTTAGTGGTAACCTTCTTGGAAAGTTCCTCAGAACCTACTACAGCTGCCGAACCTGTGAAGGCGCTTTTCTTGGCAGTACCATAGGCAACAACCATTACCTCATCCAAAGATTGGTTGTCTGGATCCAATACAATCTTCATGTTCTTTGCGGCCTTGACGGTCTTGGTGACCATGCCGATGTACGATACCTCCAACTTCGCGTTGGCTGATACGTTCAGTGAGAAGTTACCATCGATGTTGGTAACAGTACCGGTATTGGTGCCTACCACCTTGATGCTGGCGCCGATAACTGGCGAGCCATCTTCGGAAGAGGTGACCGTTCCGGAAACTTGAGTTTGTGCCAAAGCCATTCCTATGCTAAGGAACAGGCAGGCGATAAACGTCATGAGTCTTTTTTCCATAAATCTCTCTCTTTTTTTAAAAATGAATGTATAAAGTTTATTCTTTTCTCATATCTTTGTCTCCACCTCGTGCCCCGAGGTGGAAAAAACTATGCTATTTTATATATAAAATCTCTCTCTTTATAGTACAATATTTAACAATTGAATTGTAACGGCTGCAAAATTATATAAAATTTAGTTATTCACCAAATATTTCTTGCAAAAAGTTGCATTTTTAACCATTAAACTCACAAAAGTCTTTAAAAATACCATTTTTACTTATTATTTATAAGCACATTTTGTCATTTCTGTGGTTTTAGATAGCATTCTTTAACTTATTATGTCGGGATGAGCCTCGCTCGGCTCATAACTTCTATTCATAATTGGATTACGCAAATACCCTTCACCCTTCATCTATCCTTCGGAATCCCCTGTGTTTATCGGGGTTTCAGAGGGAGAAGGGTGCAAGTCAACCCTTCATCACCCGTCATCACCCTTCAACTTTTTGCCATTTTCAGATTTCGGTTAACCACTGATAGAGTCGTGCTCATGCTTCTATTAAGCCCAGCCTGAGTCGTCTATTATGACCAGTCTTGGTCGTCTATAATGACCAATCCGAGCCATCTATTAAGCCCCGATTAAGGCTTGCTATGTATTCTATGGTTCCACGCATTAGTCTATACTTTCGCTTTCAGCAGCTTCATCTCCTCTGCCGTCAGCCCCGTCACATCCATGACTGTCGCTTCATCCATTCCCTTTGCCAGCATCTTCTTAGCAATCTCAAGACTTCGCAGGTTCATACCTTCTGCTCTTCCTTCTGCTCTTCCTTCTGCTCTTCCTTCTTCCATACCCTCTTCTTTACCTTTCTGGTATCTGTCATCCAAAAGGGTTCTTTCAACGCTTACGGAATCCCAGAATTTGTCGTAGGCACGGAGCTCGGCATCAGTAAAGCCGGAAATCTCCAACTCCTCTACGGCTTTTCCAATCTCCGGGTCATTAAGCAGGTCGGCAGGAATCTCCTTCGTGTTGGAATTGATTTCTGTGAGGAAACGGAGCCACAAGACCATCATGCGCTTGTCGGCAATGGAATGAGGAGTGAACTTAGGGAGTTCAATGAAGGTAAAATGCAAGCCTTTAATTACCTTATTGCTGTCCTTGTCGTGCACGATACGATAGTTGTGGATGAAATCCGGAGTGTCATATTTAAAGGTGTCATTTATCAGATTGAGTGAATATGTAGGATATTGGGCAAAATATTTCACTTGTTTTATTACCAGATCCACATAGAGTCCTGATGTAAGGAATTGTACTCGTTGTTCGAAAAAGTTAGACCATTCCATTCGTATTACAACACATAATTTGTTGCCTTTGGTATCTGTACAGAGTATGTTTGCAATGGCATATCTGTAGCTGTTATTTTCGGGCACAAGTTCTGTTGGTAAATACTTTATCTCTTGTATCTGCTCCTCGTCGCTGAGTGGCAACAGGGCGTTCAGAAGGCTGATCAGTCTTGCAGGATGATTGCCGAATATCTTCTTGAACGTAAGGTCTGCCTTAGGGTCTAAGTACTTCATAACCATTAGTTTTAAAATCTATAACGCAAAGTTACGACTTTATCTTCATATCTGCAAGAAATTTTTGAAAATTATGAAGGGTGGAATTGTGCCATTCAGCCCCTGAAACCCCTATAAACACTGGGGATTCCGAGGGATAGATGAAGGGTGAAGGGTATTTGCGTAATTGATTCTTTTTTAAAACGGATACAGACAAAATGCCTACTTGTGGCACAATAGTGCCCTTTGAATAGAATGTCGCTCCCACGTTGCTCAGTTACGCTCCCACGATTTTCTGTTTCGCTCCCACAAACGTCAGATGCGCTCAGAGAAAGCTACTCTGCTGCCGTGCCCATGGGGTGACAAACATTTATATATACTGCTCAAGTTTCGCAAGTTTTGCCCCACACGCCCTTCAGGGCGTATTGGGTAGTTTCAGCCGTACAGTTCAAACGTTTTCAGGAGTTGATGGTTGGCATCGGCAAGTTGTGGATCGAAGAGGCTCTTTATGTAAATCATGGTGGTGGAGATGCTGGTGTGTCCCAAGGCCTTGGAGATAAGTCGCACGTCGAGGTCGTGCTGATAGGCAATGCTCGCCCAAGTGTGTCTCACCACATAGGAGGAAAGGGGCTGGCTGGCAGAGATGCGCTTCGACAGGCACGACAGGTTGTAGTTGTAGCGGCGAAGCTGGCTTTGGTATTGCCCATGTGCCAATACTGCATCGGGAGAATTGATGATGGGGAATACATACGGAGTATTGCTGTAAGCCTCATACTTTCTGATAATTTCGCCCATACACGGTTCTATCGCCACCACTATCTCCTGTCCTGTTTTGTGGCGGGCATAGTGAAATCTTCCGTCTCTGATTTGTTCCTTTCGCAGATAGGCAATATCTACGAAAGGCATTCCCATGGCATAAAAACTGAAGAGGAATATGTCGCGGGCAAAAGCAAGCGATGGCTTGTTTTCGAGATTGAGGTGGCTCAGCCGCAGAATGTCCTCTTCTTGTGCACTGCGCTTGCGAGTATGTTCCTTCCCGGTGAACACCCTGCGGAAAGGTTGCGTGTCGGCAGTCATCTGCAAGGCTACACCTCTATTATATAATGTACGTAAGGAACGCATGTAACACGAAATGGTGTTCATGCACAATCCCCGGTCTATGAGCCATCGCTGATAACGTTCCATTTCTTGCGGCAAAATGTCTGCCATTGTCCAGTCGTCTCTTTGCCAGAAAAGGGTCAGCGAGTTGGCTGCGGTGCGATAGTTGGCTGCGGTCTTGTAGCACTTTCGTGCCTCGGCGCTCTCTACCTCCTTACTGATGAAGTCCCAAGCAGGCTGTGCTTTGGAATTTGTTTTGTTCTCTGCACGATGCTTTCTACCTGGCAGGTGAAAGCCAAATTCTAACTTAAAATATACCATACTATAAAATCTTTTAGGGTTTATCTTGTGTCACTCAACTTTTACCGCTTCAGAAGTTGGCGGAGTAAAAGGAAGTGATCGTTTCCTCCGGTCGTTTGGGAAGTTAAGGGACAACAGCCTTGGAGGGAATGATTAATGGTTAATGTTGTGTCCACAAAAGCTGTTGTCTTAACTCCTTAACTCCTTAACTTCCCGATTAGCACATTGTTTTTTCCACCTCGGGGCACGAGGTGGATACAAAGATATGAGAAAAGAATAAACTTTATACATTCATTTTTAAAAAAAGAGAGAGATTTATGGAAAAAAGACTCATGACGTTTATCGCCTGCCTGTTCCTTAGCATAGGAATGGCTTTGGCACAAACTCAAGTTTCCGGAACGGTCACCTCTTCCGAAGATGGCTCGCCAGTTATCGGCGCCAGCATCAAGGTGGTAGGCACCAATACCGGTACTGTTACCAACATCGATGGTAACTTCTCACTGAACGTATCAGCCAACGCGAAGTTGGAGGTATCGTACATCGGCATGGTCACCAAGACCGTCAAGGCCGCAAAGAACATGAAGATTGTATTGGATCCAGACAACCACGCTCTTGACGAGGTAATGGTTGTTGCCTATGGTACTCAGAAGAAGAGTGCTTTTACTGGTTCTGCTGCCATTGTAGGCGCAGAAGATATTGGCAAGGTTCAGGTAACCAATGCTGTAGATGCCTTGAAGGGTAAGGCTGCAGGTGTGCAGATTTACACTGGCAGCGGTCAGCCTGATGCTACTCCTACCATCCGTATTCGTGGTTTCAACTCTAAGAGTGCGGGTAACGACCCTCTGATTGTGCTTGATGGTTCTCCATTCAGCGGTTCTCTTAACGACATCAACCCTGCTGACGTAGAGAGCATGACGGTATTGAAGGATGCTTCTTCTACAGCTCTTTATGGTGCCCGTGGTGGTAACGGTGTTATCTTGATTACAACCAAGAGCGGACAGAAAGGCACAAAGGGTACGCTTACCGTAGATGCCAAGTGGGGTTCCAACTCAAAGGCTGTGCCTGAGTACGAAACAATGAAGAGTCCTGCAAAGTACTATGAGATGTGGTACAAAGCACTGAACAACTATGCTCAGAATGTGAACCACATGGATGCCACACAGGCATGGAAGTGGGCTAACGACAATATGATTACCAATACCTCTTATGGTTTGGGTTACAATGTGTATACTATCCCAGAGGGACAGCAACTCATTGGTACCAACGGCAAGCTCAATCCTAACGCTACCCTTGGTTCTTACTCTACAATGAATGGAACAACCTATTATCTGACTCCAGATGACTGGATAGACGAAATCTACAACAACAGCCTTCGTCAGGAATATACTGTTACAGCAACAGGTGCTTCAGACAGAGGCACATTTTATGGTTCTGCCAACTATTTGAGCAATGACGGTATTACCGCAGCTTCTAACTATCGTCGTTTCACTTCTCGTTTGAAGGCAGACTATCAGGTTAACAAATGGTTGAAGGTGGGTGCCAACATGAGTTATGGTCACTTCAACAGCAATTCTCTTAGCGAGAGTGGTGACAATGGTAGTATTTTCGCAACTGTTGACATTGCGCCTATCTATCCTATGTATATGCGTGATGCCAATGGCAACATCATATACGACCAGAATTCACGCATGATAGCTTATGACTATGGTAGTGGTAAGGTAGCTCCATTCCGTGCTTTCATGCCTGGTGGCAACCCTATCTCTGATGCTAAACTGAATACAGACAATACAGAAGGAAACACATTTAACGGAACAGGCTTTGCTGAAATTCAGTTGCCTTATGGTTTCAAGTTTACTTCTATCAACAATGTATATCTCAACGAAAGCCGTTCTACAAGCACTACCAACCCATACTTCGGTCAGTATGCTGCAAGTAATGGTGTGGTGAACAAGGAGCACGACCGTACATGGTCTTACAACTATCAGCAGCGTATCAACTGGCATCAGGTTTATGGCAAGCACGATATTGAGGTGATGCTCGGTCATGAGTATTATCGTGTTTATGGTTATGGTCTGTTAGCCAGCAAGCACAATCAGTTCTCTGTAGACAACAAGGAGTTGGCTGGTGCTGTTGTGTTGGACAATGGTACTTCTTCTATGAGCGAGTACAACACAGAGTCTTGGCTCAGCCGTGCCATGTATAACTACGATTCTCGTTACTTTGGTAGTGTTTCTGTTATGCGTCAGGCTTCTTCTCGTTTTGCAAAGGACAACTGGTGGGGTACTTTCTGGTCATTTGGTGCTGGTTGGAATATGCATAAGGAATCTTGGTTCAAGGTTAACTGGATTGACGAATTGAAGTTGAAGGCTTCTTATGGTGAGAATGGTAATGACGCTATTGGTAGCTATATGTATACCAAATATTTCGCGATTTCCAACTCCAACAATGAAGTGTCTTTGACACCTTCTTCTTTAGGCAACCCAAAGATTTCTTGGGAGAAAAACGGTAAGTTCAATATTGGTGTAGATTTCTCTTTGTTGAAGAACCGCATCTGGGGTAGCATCGAGTACTACAACAACACGACCTCAGATATGCTTTCTACGGTTTATCTCCCTGTATCTTCCGGATGGAGCGGATATTTCGACAATATCGGTAATATGGTGAACCGTGGTGTCGAGATTGACCTTCATGCTGATGCTATCCGTACTAAGGATTTCACTTGGAATGTATATGTCAACATGACAACCAACCACAATGAGATAACAAAACTTTCAGACTCTTACAAGCAGAGTTGGTATGATGGTATAGGATTGGGTAGCCCGAGCGGTGCGTACTTCTATCAGGAGGGCAAGTCACTCTTCACATACTATACCAAGAAGTATGCAGGTGTAGATCCTGAGACAGGTCTTTCTCTTTTCTATAAGAACGTATATGAGAAGGATGAGAACAATAAGGATGTTTACTACAACAATGCTGGCGAAAAGGTTGATGACAGCTATACAGGCGTCAAGCATCGTAAAGTGGTAGGTCAGGAAACCACAGCTTCTTACAATGACGGTAGCGACTACCTTTGCGGTGATGTCCTGCCAGATGTATATGGTGGCTTCGGTACCAGTGTGGCCTGGAAGGGCCTTGATTTCTCTATGGATTTCCAGTATCAGATAGGTGGTCAGGTTTACGATGGTGCATACGCAAGCTTGATGAACTGCTCTGCAGGTCAGGCAATCCACGTAGATATGGAGAAAGCATGGACACCAGAGAATACCAACACCAACGTGCCACGCTGGCAGTATGGCGACTCATATATGTCTGCACATACAGACCGCTTCTTGACCAATGCTTCTTATCTTACATTGTCTAACATTACTTTGGGTTACACCTTGCCTACCCAGTGGATGCAGACTGTAGGTTTGCAGAAGGTACGTGTCTATATGGTAGCCGACAACATCTGGACATGGTCTAAGCGCCAGGGTCTTGACCCACGTCAGAGCATTACTGGTGGCAGCTCTAATTCAGTTTACCGTCCTATCCGTACCATCTCAGGAGGTATTACTGTTACATTCTAAACGTTTCACCTATAAAGAAAGAATAAAATGAACAAGAAAACAATATATCGTTCGATGGCTGGACTTGTGATGGCTGGATTCTCTCTGACTTCACTTACTGGCTGTATGGAGGTGACAGAACCTGCATCAAATATTGCCACCGAGGAGCAGATACAGAACTCCCCATCATCATCGGAATCGTTCCTGATGGCGATGCCTGCATATTTTAATAAGGTAAATACCTCTTGGGTACAAGATCAATTGCACTTCCCATTTGGTTATGGTGCCATCATGTATATACGTGACCTGATGACTGGCGACCTTTTGCAGTCTTCCAAGAACTATACTGTACACTTTTACTATTGGGCACAGAACAAGTATCAGGGTGATGGCTATTTGTTCGGACAGTACATCAGTACCTATTATTATAACTTTATCCTGACCATTAACAACATGGTGGGAGCTGTCAATCCCGAGAATGCCACCGACCAGCAGTTGGGCTATCTGGGTGCAGGTCTGGCTTTCCGTGCTATGTGTTATATCGACCTCGCCCGTATGTACGAGTTCCTGCCTAACGACAGAACCAGCAATATCAATGCTGAAGGTAATGACGTAAGCGGACTTACAGTGCCTATCGTTACTGCCGAGATGAATCAGGCAGACGCCCTCAACAACCCTCGTGCTACTCACGAGAAGATGAAGGAGTTTATCGAGAGCGATCTCAACAAGGCAGAGGAGTATATCAAGCACTTGACAAAAACAGCTGGTGGCGTGCTTCCTGATTTGTCTTGTGTTTATGGTCTGAAGGCTCGTCTGTATATGTGGGATGGCGACTACGAGAATGCTGCCAAGTATGCGCGTCTTGCCATCAACAATGCCAAGGTTCAGCCTATGAGCGAAGAGGCTTGCACTAACTATAAGACTGGTTTCAACGACATCACAAAGTGGATGTGGGGTGCTTCCCAGACCTCTGAGGATACCTCTGTTAAGACAGGTATTGTCAACTGGACTTCATGGCTCAGCAACCAGACTACATTTGGTTATACTGGTTATGGCGAAGAGAATATGCCTTTCAATGAGATTGACAAGAGAATGTACGAGCGTATCAGCGATACTGACTTCCGCAAGACGGAATTCAAGGCTCCTGAAGGTTCTGAATTGGCTGATAAGGTGATTCAGATACCTGCAACAAAGAGCTTGGCAGACAAGCGTATGCCAGCTTATGCATCTGTAAAGTTCCGTCCTAACGAGGGTAATACTGACGATCCTAACATCGGTGCCGCTTCTTCTTATCCTATTATGCGTGTTGAAGAAATGTACTTTATCGAGGCAGAGGCTGTAGCTCACACCAATGCTGCCAAGGGTAAGGAACTGTTGGAAACCTTTATGAAGACCTATCGTGATCCTAAGTACACTTGCAAGGTGTCATCAACAGATGACGTGGTAGAGGAAATCGTATTCCAGAAGCGTGTAGAACTTTGGGGTGAGGGTCAGACCTTCTTTGATATCAAGCGTTTGAACTACTCAGTAACCCGTGGCTATCCAGGTACCAACTGGTACGACCTGACTCGTCTCAACACCAATGGCCGTCCTGCATGGATGAACCTCGTGTTCGTAGCTTACGAGGGTGACCGCAATCAGGGAGTAAGAGGTATGAACAATCCTGACCCATCAGATCTCTACACTCCATGGACTGAGCAATAGTAGTTTTTTATGAACGAATAGATAAACATAACAATTATGAAAAAAGCATTCAAATTTTCATATATGGTACTCCTGAGCTTGGTGGCATTCGCCATCAGCTCATGTACCAGCGACTACGACTACACGGGTGCACCTAAGGTTGCCAATGAAGTGTACTTCAGCAATGCCCAGCAGTCGAAGATAGAGTTGAGCAAGAGCAACTCCAGCTTTGTTATTACACTTCATCGTGTAAAGACAGAGGGTGAACAGACAGTTCTTTTGAAATATACAGCTGATGAGGGTAGTATTTTCAACGTGCCTAACCATGTGACATTTGCCGATGGTAAGGCTGAGGCTCCTATCACTATCACTTACAATCCTGAGAATTTGCAGTATGGTACTTATAATGGCGGTACCATCAGCGTTGCCAGTGAGGACTGTGACACAACATACGGTATAGGTTCATTTACCTTTAAGGCTGGTGCTACAGAATGGATGGATATTACTTCTAATAAGTCGATGGGTGCATACCGTGAGGATGTGCTGACTACATTCTTCGGTGTAGATAATGCTGTTGACGAAGTGAAGATTCAGAAGAGTGTTGTCGAGGAAGGAAAGTACCGTATCGTCAATCCTTATGCTTCTTGGAAAGGAGAAGAGGGTACTACCTATGATTCCGAGAACGACCATTACTGGGTAATCAATGCTACCGATCCTGATTTCGTCTATGTAGAAACTTGTCATACTGGTTTGGCTATCGGTAATTATGGTGAGATTACTGTTACCAGCAAGGTTGCTTACAACTTGGAGGGTGGAGCATCTCTTGATGTTATCAAGTCAAAGAAGCCAGAGTGGTTCGGTACCTTGAAGGATGGTATCATAACCATGCCAGCAAAATCTTTGTTGATTTCTATGGCAAATTACAACGATGGTGGACTTTATGAGGCCAACAATAGTGGTTTGTTTGCTATAGCTCTTCCTGGTAAGGCAATCGCTAATTACAGTGTCGAGGCTGCCTATAAGGGTCGTTTCACCGATGCCAATGACAATGATTTCGCACAGGTAACCATGACTTTAAGCAATGATGTTGCCAAGGTGAAGTACGCTCTTGTTCCTGCAAGCAGCGACTTGAATGCTACCGTAAGCGGTATCGTTGACGGCAGTGTGGCTTCTCAGGAAGTATCAGCTTCTGGTGATATTCAGGTTCCTTTCGATGAGACTGGCAAGTATGTGCTCGTAATGGTAATGTATAATGCTAACGACGAGGCTGTAGGTTCAGATGTACTGAATCTCTCACTCAAGTCAAGCAAGGATGCTGCCGAGGTTTGGAATGATGTTGCTGCTGGTACAGTAACCATTGGTGTCAAGAGTTACGGTTCTATCCTCTTCCAAAAGGATCCTGGTGTGCTCATGGGTGAGCCAGTTGTTACAGAAGGTGTACTCTCACAGAGTGGTAGCGATCCTACCAAGTTCCGCATTACTCCTTTTGCTGTTGAGAAAGCTCCATTGGAGTTTACTGTTGCAAAGGATGGTTCAATCACAGTAGATACACAGGAGACAGGTCTTGCTCTTCAGGATGGTACAGCCTTCTTGGTAACTGATATTGTGACTTACTTTGGTGCTGATACTGATAATGGTAAGCTCTTTGCAAGCAATGGATTCCTTTCTAAGTATGACAGTAGCAAGAAGCTCTATACCTTCTTCAATGTCTATACTGATGCCTCAGACAATGCGTATGCATTCGAGTCTGATACCTTCGAGGTAACAGATGAGGGTGAGGCTAAGATTCATGCTGCTTTTGCCAAGGCAAAGAAGGCTGCAGCACATCACTCAGCTGTAGTTTCTGCCAAGGCGCACAAGATGTTTGTGGCTAAGCGTGGAGCTTGGGCTAAGTAATACAGGCGTTTTTCCATAAACAAAAACACGATATGAGTTGAGGCTCCAGATAACTTGAATGGTTTTCTGGAGCCTTGTTTTTTCTAAACAGCTTTTAGAACAAAAGAAATATGATGATGAAAAGAAATATGAAACTACTGATGCTTGCTTCCCTACTGGGCTTTGTGGCTCTTTCTGCCCAAGCTGTACCTGCCAAAAAGGGTGTGTGGCGTATGGTGACATTGGCTGATGGAACTCAGAAAAGGGTGGAACTTCGTGGTGATGAATTCTGCAGCTACTGGGTGGATGCTGAAGGCGTTAGCTATAATCTGGACAGCGAAAGCAAGCGATATGTAAGAGTTGATGCCAATGCTCTGCAACTACGTGCGAGTCAGTTGCGTGCCAAAGCCAATCAAGACCGTATTGAACGTATGGCGAAAGCTCGTCGTATGGCAGCGAAAAAGAGTTTGGGGCAAACTAATGGTTCTTATTTTGGCAAGAAGAAAGGTCTTATTATTCTGGTGCAGTACAAGGATAAGAAATTCAAGTTTGGCCACAACCAGAAGATGTACAACAGAATAGCTAATGAGACTGGTTATGCAAATTCGCTCGGCTTTGTGGGCAGTGTGAAAGATTATTTCCTGGCACAGAGTAATGGACAGTTTGAACTGGACTTTGATGTGGTGGGACCTTATACTCTCAATCATGAATATGCTTACTATGGCGCACCTTCAGGAAATTCACATGATGTCCGCCCTCGTGATATGGTGTACGATGCCTGTCGTTTGGCAGATCCTGATGTCAACTTTGCTGACTATGATTGGGATGGCGATGGCTATGTGGAGCAAGTGTATGTTCTCTTCGCAGGACTCGGACAGGCTGCAGGTGGTGACGAAAATACTATTTGGCCTCATGAATCCAAGTTGCAATATGGCAACGGTTCGTATGTAAGCAAGGACAATAATGTGGTGGTAAATACATACGCTTGTGGACCGGAACTTACCTTACAATATACTCCTGTTGCTTACAGGGAACGTGTGGATGGTATCGGTACTCTCTGTCATGAGTTCTCCCACTGTTTAGGTTATCCAGACTTGTATGATACCAATTATGGTGGAAATTTCGGAATGGGTTCCTTCGACCTGATGGATGCTGGAAGCTATAATGGTGAGAGCTTCTGTCCTCCCAACTATTCCGCCTATGAAAAATGGTTTGCAGGCTGGATAACTCCCACTGTACTGGATAAACCAGCATCTGTAAAAGGTATGAAGGCTCAAGATGTGAAGTATGGACAGGCATTTGTAGTCTATAATGACAACAACAAGAACGAGTATTATCTTATCGAGAACAGACAACAGAATGTGGGTATCTGGGACAAGCAGCTGCCAGCCAGTGGCATGATGATTACCCATGTGGACTATGACAAGAATATCTGGGAGAATAACAATGTCAATACCATTGTCAATTATAGCAACCAGTATGGACCAGAATATGCTTATCTTGACAACGATCATCAGCGCCTTACTATCTTCCATGCTGACAACGAAGAGGGTTCTTCTGCAGACTCGCAGGCTGGTGACCTGTATCCCTTTAATGGCAACAACAGTCTTACCGACACCTCTTCGCCTGCAGCTACCATCTATCAGGGCGGATCGACCATGGGCAAGCCTATCACCAATATTACCCAAAATGAGGATGGAAGCATCGACTTCGACTTCATGGGTGGCAGTAACGACAACATCATCTCGGGTATTCACTTCATAGAGAATGATGAGATGTCTTCCTTCGGCCAGGGTGTTTACTCTTTGGACGGTCGTTATATGGGCACTTCTGCCAACGGCCTTGACAAAGGCATATATATCGTGAACGGTAAGAAGATTGTCAAATAATGTATGAAACAGAGAAATCTTATATTGCTTTTCTGTGCAGTCCTGTTGGTGGCAGGCTGTACGGAAAAGAAACAAAATCACATGAAATCGCCCGACTTTGAAGCGAGTCAAGTACTTAAGGACTCCATGCCGGAGCCTGTTAAGTTGGATAGCGGCCTGCTCTCTAATGCAGGTACCGTCGTTCCTTACTTCCCAGGAGGTCTGAAAGCCATGCGTGCTTTCATTGCCAAACATGTGCGTTATCCTGAGGCTGCCCGCACGTTGAAAAAGGAAGGCAGGGTTATCATTTCAGCTCAGGTAGACACCAAGGGCAATCTCTCTCAATACAAGGTGATGATGAGCGACGACCCTCTTTTCGACAAGGAGGCTTTGAGAGTGGTAAAGTTGATGCCTCGCTTTGTTCCTAATGGGGAAGGCAAGGTGGTTGCCGGCTCCGTAGAGATTCCTGTCATGTTTAGATTGAAATAAAGCTGCCGCTTCCTTATCCTATCAAATACATTGCCCACCCATGGTTACTTACCGTACCAAGGGTGGGCATTTCTTTTTATCTTCCCCACTCTTAAACATTTTCCAATAAATTCTTGCATCTTTCGGAAGAAAAGTGTAATTTTGCATAAGATTAGCTGCGCTCGGCAATTTGAAAGCAAGCTTTCATTGCGCTCACTGGCATAATCTTTGCATAAGATTAGTTGCATCTCAGCATAATATTCAAGCAAGCTTGATATTCTGCATTCGATTTGCATAATCTTTGCAATCTAGAAAAGTAGAACACTTTAAATAAGGAGGTAAATATGGATTTATTTGACAGCAAAAGACAAGAAAGATTAGAGGCTGCAAGAAAGGCTTCTGTAGCCAGCAAAGAAGCGGCAAGAGCTTTTTTAATTAGGGCAGGAATTTTGTTGCCTAACGGAGAAGTTGCACCACATTTGCGATAGAAATATGGATGAATCTCTTTATTCCAGACGCTCCAATCTTGTGATTGGATTTCATGGTTGCGACCAATCTGTAGTAGAAGCAGTCATTGCTGGCAAGACAGAACTTCTTGCCAGCACAAATGATTATGACTGGTTGGGAAATGGTATCTATTTTTGGGAAAATAATGAAGAAAGAGCTTGGCAATGGGCTAAAGATTTATCGAAAAGGAAAAATTCGCAAATAAAAAAACCGGCTGTTGTTGGAGCTATTATAGACTTGGGATATTGTTTTGACCTAACAGACAGTTCCTATCTTCAAGAATTGAAGGCTGCGTATGAGTCTATGGTTACCGTTTACAAAGAATCAGGAATAGAATTACCAAAGAATACATCTATGGGTAAATCTCCTGATATGCTTATTCGAAAATTAGATTGCGCTGTTGTTCAAACTGCACTAACATACAACCAAGATGCCAACGCCCATCCTTACGATTCTGTAAAAGGAGTCTTTTGGGAAGGACAGGAACTATATCCTAATGCAGGATTCAGAGAAAAGAATCATATTCAGATTTGTGTCTGCAATCCAAATTGCATCAAAGGTTATTTTCTCCCCAGAGGAATCAATCAAGATTATCCTAACCCATAATATAATGAAATTAAATGAAGTGGAGATGTATAATGCCCACCTTTGGTTACTTACCGTACCAAGGGTGGGCATTTCTTTTTATCTTCCCCACTCTCAAACATTTTCCCGAAAATTTCTTGCATCTTTCGGAAGAAAAGTGTAATTTTGCAAAAAAAAGAAACGATGCCAACAATATTCATATTTTTTGGATTTAGGTTCATGTTTTATTCAAATTTAATCAAAAATAAGATATTATGGAGCAATATAGAATAAATCGCGTTTGGGTAGACGATACCCATATTTGGGCAGAAACCCAAAATGGCTGGAAGGCAAACTATCCTTTTAGCCGGTGGAGTCGTCTTGCTAACGCCACACCTGCTCAACGTAAAGCATTTGTATTGAGTAGATATGGTATTCATTGGCCTGAACTGGATGAAGATTTATGTTTTGAAGGCCTGTTTGCAGATGCTGGTATTTACAAACCGTCAGATGCAGAAAATGCTATTTATTATCAAGCATAATTAAATAGTGCGTTTCACATAAGCTTAGCTGCGCTCGGCAATACTGTTGTAGCTTAACAAAATATTTCACAACATCGCTTGTCTGCCAAACGCAAGTACTATCATCCGCCATCGCAAGTACTTTCGTTTGTCAACGCAAGTGCTTTCGTCAGCCGACGAAGCCTATTTCGCTTTTGTTGCCTTTGTCATGTGCAAAGTTATCACAATCTTTTGATGGTTATTTTTAGGTTATTTCTGTCAAAAAGAAATGACTTTTGGCACTTTTTGCTTATCTTTGTGCCCGTAAACCATTAATAAGACAGATTTATGTTACGATTATTGTTTAGACTATGGTGGCTTCAGCAACGTCGCTCCTTCACCTGGAAGGATGCCGTTGTGGGTGGTTATCTCATCTTCGTTTATGTGATGGTGGGCTTGGGCTTCTACTTTGGAGCTACCCTCGATGGCGAGGAACTCTTCGAGGACGGAACTCCTGATGCTCTTTGTGCCATTTTGGTGTTGACAATGTTGGTGCCCGATATCATCCTGAAGGTGGTGATGAAGCACGACAGCACGGCCATGGACGATTATCTCAAGTCGCGACCTGTTCCCAAGAAGGTTTGGAACCGTTTCCTGCTGCTCACCAACCTTGCCAATTTCTGGAATTACGTCATGCCTGTGCTCATGCTCCCCATGCTTTTCTGGATGCTCAGCGTGCCTCAGGCCATTGTGGGCTATCTGCTGATGCAGGCTTTCTCTTTCATCAATGGCATTTATGTCACTTGCTATTATAAAACTACCGACTGGATGCTGCGCTGGCCCTTGCTGTTGGGCTGGATAGGTATGGGAGCCATCCTTACTGCCTATCTTGTATGTTTCGCCAGGATGCCGGGATTCTTGATTAACATCGGTATGGCTGTATGGGCTGTGCTCATCATCACCGGCTTGCTTTTCTACCTCTATAACCTGAAGATTTATAATGAGCACAAGCAGAAGACGTCCCGTTTCAGAAGTTTTGGCAAGACAACGCTTTACAAGCTGCAGTACATCGGACTGCTTCGTGCCAAACGTGTGCGCAACATGGTGCTTGTCATGGTGATCATCTTCTTCCTCGATGCCCTGTTGATGGTATTCCTGCCCGACAGTGGTCCAGGCAATCAGGTTTCCTTGATCATGTATGTGGTGGGAGATGTATTGCTGCCTTCGGTAGTCTTGTCGCAGTGGACTTTTGGTATAGAGGCCAACTTCTTTCAGGGATTGATGACAAAACCTGTCAAGGTGGAACAACTGTTGCGCAACTGCTTCTACTTCTATCTGAGTATCAGCGGTGTGATGACGGTTTTCAGTTTGGTCTTCGTCTTCCTTTCTCCCGAAATAACGGTATTCACCTTGTTGGGTGCCATGGGTATGGCTGTGTTTGTCAACCTTTCCAATCTGCCTACCTGTCTCTTTTCGTCACGGTTGGAAATCTTCTCCAACTCGATGTTCAACATGCAGGGAGCCAACATGAAGATCAATCTCTATGGTGTTGTCTTCTTGGTACCTTCAGGTCTTATGGCAGGTGTCTATTATCTGTGGGGAGCTGAGGTGTGGTGCATCGTCAGCGTAATTATGGCTGTCGTGTGCTTGTTGATTCATCGCAAGGTTATAGCACGCGTGGCTGCTATATACGATCGCAGACGCTATGAGCGCATGGAGAAATATATGGAGAATTAAGTTTTATGTTCAACGAATTAAAATGTACAGCAAAATGATTAAGATACAGAATCTCAAGAAAATATATAATGGCACAACCGTGCTGGATATAGAAAACCTCGATATTGCCCAGGGCGAGTTGGTAGGATTGGTAGGTAACAACGGAGCAGGAAAGACCACCTTGCTGCGTCTTGTACTCGACCTGATAAAGGCTGACGACGGTTTTGTGGAGAGCGACGGCAAGAAGGTCAACGAGTCGGAAGACTGGAAAACCTATACGGGCAGCTATATTGACGGACGCTTCTTGGTTGACTTCCTGACCCCGGAGGAGTATTTCTCGTTTATAGGTGATGTTTATGGTATTGACGAAGAGACGATGAAGGAACGTCTGGCTCCTTTTGAGACGTTTATGCACGATGAAATCATGGGAACCAAGAAGTATCTGCGTGATTTCTCGCAGGGCAACCGCCAGAAGATAGGTATCATTGGCGCAATGATCATTAACCCCAAGGTTCTTTTGCTCGACGAGCCTTTCAACTATCTCGACCCTTCTTCGCAGATGAACATTGCCCGACTGATTCATCAGGTGTGCAAGGAGCATGGCACCACAGTCATCATCTCCAGCCATAACCTCAACTTTGTGGCAGATATTTCTTCTCGCATCCTTTTGTTAGAGAAAGGTAAGCTCATTAAGGATCTGCAGAATACGGATGGTGCTGCTATCGCCGAACTCAACGAGTATTTCGGTATTCAGGCGGAGTAAAACGAGCATGCCGAGTAGGCATAAAATCCATATAGCTTTTTCTCTCTCTCTGAAGGTGGCCCTATAGCGACCAACGCTCGTTGCTATTAGGGGCAAGGCTTTGTCGCTACTAAGAGCGGAAAGGGGGCGGATGTTATTAGTATGCAGTTATAATACTGTATGAATGCCGTTAGAAGGCATACTGTGCGGTAAGCATTAGCTCGCGGGGACGCAACTCATAACTATTGGTCAGGGTGCTAACGCCGCTGTATGTAGTTTCGGCGTAACTCTTTTTGTTGAATATGTTACGAAGCTCTGCCGAAAGGCGGAGCTTTTTGATGCGCCAAACGGCCGTGGCATCCCCCAATAGGCAGTTTATATTGTCGCCTTCTTGCAGTTCGTTGCGATAATGCACGAGCGAGAAAGTAAGGTCGACGTTATGGATGGTAGCGGTGGCAGAGAGCTCTTGCCGCCAGTTGAATAGCGATGAATTCGCCGATTTTGCTCGTTTTGTGTTAAGTTTTGTGAACTCTCCTTCGTAGCTAAGCAGACACCATGAGGGCGAGAAGTCGATGGATGGGGTCAACGTATAGGTCTGGTTGGTGTAGTCGATGGTCTGATGGCTGGTATACTGTGTGCCTTTGCTATAGTTGTAGTCTGCCTTGAGTCGAGTCTTTAGGTGCCAGTCGTAGAAGCCCTTCGATACATAGAGCGAGGCACCAAGGTTGTCGCTCTTACTGTTCTGCTTATAAATGGCGGTGTAATAGTTGCCGTCTACGATGCGAAGGTCGGAGGCGGTGTTCTGCCAGTATCGGCTGGCGTTGATCGAGACACTGAAAAAGGCCTCTGTGATGGGGCGCTTGTAGTCGTAGCTCAGCTTGCCATATAGCGAACGGTTGATGGGAACGATGTCAGCCGAGGTATACCAGGAGCGATAACTTCGGCGATATTGGTCTATGGCATAGGTGGTGGGGCTGCCTGTCGAGGTGTTGTAGCCCGTGTAGAAAGTAAGCTCCCTGCGGAAGTCTATTTTCTGGTTGAGATACACAAAGGGCGATGCGGTGAGGAGGGTCTTCTGCTGTCTGGTGAATCGTTCCCAGGTGAAGGTGGGCGAGAAGTACATCCTCAAGTCGCCAGTCTTGTACTGCCAGAAGGGAGTCAGCTTTGCGCAGATGTCAATGTTGTGGTTCTTCTTTGCGTTGGAGGTTTGGTCGCCCACGATGATGTCCTTGAAGTCGATGCTGGCTTGATATCGTTGGCTCCAGTGAAATCTGCTCTTCTGCCACTCCACGGAATGGGCAGTATGCCATAGGTTGGTGCGTAGGCGGCTGCGGTCGTCGTTCACATACAGGTCGGCCACGCCATGATGGTAGTCGGCTATCGAGCGCCATGACAGTTGGCTCTTCTTCCATACGAAGAGGCGATAGAGGCTGCCTTCGATGTTGAGTTGTGGTATGCGTATGCGCTGGGTGAGCGCTTGGTTGATGGCGGATAGACCGTCGGTTTGTTGGGCATTCAGGCTGAAGTGCTCATTGCCATAGTGGGTGGCTTGGTTGAGTTTGTTTTCCCATTCTATGTTCAGTATGTCGTTCTTCATGGTCTTGCGTGTTTGTTCTGAGGTCATCACAGGCTCTTCGCCTCCAAGGTCGTAGATGGAGGTGTTTTCTCGGTTTTGTTTGATGAGCGAGCGCACATAGTTGGCCTCGAGTCGGGTTTCGGCATCCTGCTTGTTCTTGGAGATGTGATTGATTGAATATTTTTGAGAGGTATTGAAGCGCAATCGCTCCTCGTCGATAGGGGCTTCAAGGGTTGGAGCTGAGAGCCATGCGGGGAGTGTGGTCGAGGATAATCGGTTGCTGTACGAGGCTAATTCATCGAGGCTTCCGCTTAGGCCTTTGCCAGTGCGATCGTAAGCGGCATCGTACATCATTTGTCTTTTCTTACCTATCTGCATTAGGTTGACCTCGCCACCCACATAGGTGTGGTTACCTACTAATAGGTATGGCTTGATGGTAGGCATGAGCTGGTCGCGAGCACTGTCCTTGAGGGCAATATTCATGGCCACGTTGTCGGTATAGGTCTTGTCCTGCAATGCCTTGATAGGCTGGTCATGCTCGATGACTTCGGCCTTTTTTACATCTTTGGCCTTGATGTTCTCCTCCAGTTGGTTGTACTTGCCTCCCGTTAGGTCGAGACCTTCCACGGTGAATCGGTTGATGGGCTTGCCATTATAGTTGATCTGCCCATTCTTGGCCACATCCACACCGGGCAGTTTCTTTAGCACATCTTTGAGTGAGTTGTCTCGTGCGTCGGCAAATCGTGTTAGATCGAACGATACGGTGTCGCGGCCTGTGATGCGTGAGCCTTTCACCTGCACCTCTTTGAGCACGAATGCGGTGGAAGGCATGCTGATAATGGTTTCTTTGTTCGAAGAAATCGATGTTTTTGTCTTTTTGTAGCCCATGCAGGTAGCTTGCAGCATATCGCCCACGTGCCTTTCGTCGACAGATAGAACAAAAGAACCATCAGCCTTGCTTCGGGTAAACTTGATGGGTTTTCCATTGCGTAGCAAAGTGATGGAAACGTTAGGCAAGCGGTTGAGCGAAAGTGAATCTTCCACATAACCGCTTATTTCGGTTTGTGCTTGCAGCACCGTTGGTACCGCAAGCATCCATAACATTGTGATGAAAGCAGCAACAATTCTCTTCATACTCTATCTATTGTTTTTCTGTTTAGCAATGGCAAAGGTATCGTCTTCTTTGATTATAGCAAAAAAATGATATTTCTGAGATATTATCGCCGCCATTTTAGGGTATTATTACTTTATTAAAAACAGGTCTTACTATAGTTCTATAGGGTTGAAGACGTTTTTCTTATTCATGAACTTCTTTATGTCCACATCATTTCCGTGTTCGTCTTTCATTGCTACGATCTTGGTGGAAAGACCTTCCAACATCATGCCTGGCGTAAACTTCTCCTTGGCTTTTCTAAGTCCCTCTTGGCTGATTTCTTCTCTTTTTCCCTTGCCAATGGTTATCGGTTCTGCAGTTTTGACAGTACTCATGCCTATGGCTGTAAATTCATATTCGCGGTTTTCATCGTATGCCTTCAGTATCAGACCTGGCAGTCCGCAAAGTTTCCAAGGACCTTCTTGCATCGGGATGTCTTCGGCATACCATGCGTACCAAGTTCTGCCCTTGAATTTTGTTTTGGCCAACAAGCAGTGGTATCCTATGATGTCGGCTGTGCTGTCGCTAACGAGTTGCCAGTTGGGTATCTCTATGTTTTCCGTGCACTTATAGTTCTCCATGCCCACGGATTCTATGTGGGTGGATTGCCCGGTGGCAGGATAGTTCTTGTAATAGGAGAAAGGAAAGCGTCCTCCCTTTGGAAGGTCGGAGAAGTCGAAGTTGCCTGTCTTGGCCTTCTCTCTCATCAGCGAGTCTTTCAGTTGTTTCGTTCTGTCATAAAAGTAGGTCACCTTATTACCAATGTCGAGTCGCATCTCGCTTTCCGTATAGATGTATGGCTTGATGGATGGATTGTTTACCCATTTCCCCTCGTAGGTGATGCGATACTTGGTACTGTCAATGCTCTCTAAGTCACTGCCCTTCATTCCGTTAATGCTTACGGTAGTTCTTGTTTGGGCCGTTGCTGTTAGTTCTCCCATGAAGAGTATTGCTGCAATAGCTAAGATTATTTTCTTCATAATTATATCCTTTGATGTTAATCTGTATGCAAAAGTAATAAAAAAAAAGTCGCTCTGCAAACAAAACATGCGTTTTAACATCTATTTGACAGACGTGATAAGACAGGGAAGGAAAACTTAAAAGCTACCGCTCGATTATTTCCAGATAGCATATCGAGGATAGCTGCTCAGCCCCTTTATTGCTCTATCGGATTGAACGGCTCGGCTTGCTTCGAGTGCAACAGGCGGTTGCCCTTGCCATCTTTGATGGTGATGTTGGCATATTTGCTGTCTTGCAGGAGGTAGCCGATGGGGTCGGCGCAATATTTCTTGTATATGGTGGTGAGCTGCTTGCGGTCGATGGGTTCGAAAGTCTTGCCTTTATAATATATAGGTGTGGTGGCATTGCCCTTCTTCAGGGCTATGGCGGTAAAGCAATAGTCGCCGTCCTTGTCGTAAGCCTTGAGAATCAGACCTGGCAGGCCTCCCAGCTTCCATGGCCCATTGTCCAGGGGAATGTCTTCGGCATACCATGCTGTCCATGTTCTGCCCTTGAAAGCGGTCACGGCCTGATGGCAGGGATAACCACAGATGGTGTCGGTACTGTCGGTGGGTTGCCAATCGATGTTTTCGATGGGCTCTACGCACAGGTATCGGTCGGCGGCAAAAAAGTCGAGATAGGCAGTCTTGCCTTGCTGGGGATAGTTCTTGTATAGTTTCCAGTTGATAGTACCAGAATTACCCGAGAAGTTGCTTTCTATACCTTTCTTCATGTTGTTGTAGATGAGCGAGTCTCTTTGGAAGATGGGGTAGCTGTAGAAGGCCGAATAGAGGTTGCCTATTTGCAGCAACATTTGCTCTGTAATGCGGTTAGTGTTGGTGCCTTGCTTATTATGATGGTTGCCGTATACATAGCTGAGGTCGTAAATGACTTGATATTTCTCTTGGTCGATGGAATCGCCCATACCGATGGACGATTCGTCGAACACATTAACGCCTTGGGCTTGGAGCATACAGGCATGGACCAATGCCAACCAAGCGATGAATAATGCTTTTTTCATTGTCATGATGTTTTATAATGTTCTTTGCTGTTTGTCTGTATTCTGAATACAAAGGTAAGGTATTTAACTGATGAAGCCGCATAAAAATGTTACTGAGATGTTATGATGGTGTGTCTGGTTCTATTATTATCTTATTACGTTCCTTGGCTTTTAGCGATTTTATCCGTACCTTTGCAACCATGAACAAGAACATAAATCTCAAAATCGTGTGGGCGTTGTGCGGAGTGGCCATCCTGCTGCTTTTCTGCACACAGGCATACTGGCTTTATAACCAGTATCAGTATAGTTTAGACAAGACTGTGGACCAGTTCAAGGAAGACTGCGACAAGACGTTTAGGGATGTGTTCAAGACATATAAATTGCAGGCCGATAAAGGACATAAGAAGCACACGTTCAAAACCAAGATAGAAACCAAGTTTGATACAAAGAAGGTGCAGAAGGCTGTTACTACGCTCAGCTTTTGGGATAACAAAAAATATTTAGGCAAGGTGCAGAAAATAGGCATTACCAGTGATGATGCCTATGAGCTATACTCGCGCTATGCCGCCTTTAGGGAGCATAAGCCCACAGCCGCAACTTATCAGCCATACCTGGATAAAAAAGGGTATGGCAAGATAGAGGGCTTTAGGCAAGTAAATTATCCAGACGTATTTCTTGATAGCCATTTTGAGGTGACGGGACAATGGACGAGAACCGTAACAGTTCGTTATCAGACCAATCCTATGTTTCGACAAGGCATTGCTTTCGAGGTGATGATGTCGCCTGTGCCAGTTCTGAGATCCATGCTCTGGCAGTTGATAGGTAGTTTGCTGCTCTTTGTGATATTGGTGGGATGCCTTTATTATCTCGTCAAGACCATCGTGGTGCAGAAGCGTATTGATGCCATTCGCCATGCTTTCCTCAAAAACATGATTTATGAGATGAAACAGCCTTCGAACAATAAAAATAGCGATGAATCCGCAATTTCTATCGGCTCCATCGCTTTTTATTATACCCAAAACGAACTGCGTTGTGCCCACGAACGTGTCATAGTCACCTCTCGACAAGCCGAAATATTAAGGATGTTGGCCACGCATCCTAACCAACTGGTGGAGCGAGAAAGCATCCTCAACGAGGTATGGGGCGATGACTCTTATTCCAATTCTTTGGCTCTGAATGTGCAGATAACCTATCTGCGCCGAGCCCTCAGCTCGGATGCCTCAGTGAGTATCGAGGCGGTCATCAAGAAGGGATATATCTTGCGCACACCTACATTGCCTTGATTTGTTCCTTGGCTTTGCTGATGAGTTTTTCTTTCTCAGCTCCCTCTTTCATTTTCGGTGCTTTCTGCAGGAAAATTCGAAGGTACAGGCGTGCCTTCAGTTCGTCACCATCGGCCATATACATTTGTGCGGCATTGTAGTAGTTGAGTGGGTTGTCGCTATCGTCGTATTCGATGCATTGGGCGAAAGCATGTCCCGCATTTCCGAACTTTCCTTTATCGTAGTAGAGTTCTGCCAGTTGCTGGTTGATGTAGAGTGCACGTTCTCGTGGGTAGGCAACTTCTATAGAACGGTTCAGATTCTGAATGGCTAACTCCCGATATTTTTCCTTTTTTGCTTCCTGATCAGTCTTGCAGGCATCAGCCAGCTTCTTGTAGTCCATTCCCAAGAAGTATAGGCTGTTCATGGGTGGGTCGTCTTTCTGGTCTACAGCTCTTTTCAGATAAGGTAGTGCCAGTTGGTATTTCTCTGTGTTGTAGTAGCATAGTCCTAACACGAAGTTTGATTCATAATTGTCGAATCCATCGGCTATAAGCTTCTTGTAATAAGGTATAGCCTGTTCGTATCTGAATTGCAGAAACAGTGAGTAGGCAAGCTCTTTATTGATGAGGATGTTGGTGGAATCCTGTTTCTCTACATACGATAAGGCGAAGGCCGAAACGTTTTCGGGCTCGTTGGAGTTGTTCCAGTGTGAAAGGAGTGTGGTAAACACCTCGCTGTCGTTGGGATACATTAGCCTGATGCGAAGTCCCCAGTTGTCTATAGCTGATTTGTTGCCAAGGTTCAGATTAGTAAAGAAGAGCATTCTCATGTCCTCGTGGTTGAGGCTGTCTTTGGGTATGCTGTCCATACAGGCGATGGCTTTCTTGTTGTCGCCGCGCATTCGGTAGCAGGATGCTAATTTCCGTAATACAGGCAAGTCGCCGGGGTGGGTGTTGAGATGTTGTTGATAAAACCCGATGGCGTGCTGAGAGTCGTGCTCAGCCATGCAACTGTCGCCCTGGCTCACGAGTGCCGAACGTACAGGATGCTCGTTCTTGCCCTGCATTGTGAGGGCCAGAACGAGAATGTATGTTATTAATAATGTTTTTCTCATATTTTATTTATTAGCATTGGTTAGTGCTTCCTTCAAGGCTTCTATACCAGGGAATCCTGTGTGTTGGTAGATTTTGTGCCCCTGCTTGTCGATAATTACGTAGGTAGGAATGGCATCAAAATTGTACTGCTTGCCCAACTCGGCGCTTTGGGGATTGCTGATACGAGTGTGAATGCCATGAATGTCGGGTATCATCTCGTTCCACTTGTCGATAGGCGAGGTGGCATCGGCAATGTATATGTAAACTATGTCTTTCATTTCTTCTTTGATTGGCTTGATGGATTTCATGGCAGCACGGCATGGCATGCACCATGTGTTCCAGAAGTCGATGAGGATGGTCTTGCCCTTGTAGGGAGCGATGAGGGTTTCGATAATCTTTCCGGCGGCCATCTTCTCGGGTATGTCGACGATGGAGAATGTGCCCTTGGCGGCAGCTTCTTCCCTCAACTTCTTCGAGGCTTCGGCATCGGCTTTCGCTTTTTGAGCTACTTGTTCATTCTTGGCCAGTAACAATTGTAATACGGGCTGGCAGGTAATCTCGGTTTTGGCGGCCTGGAGTTCTTCCTCGCTGAGCGGTGTGTTGGGGGCTGGCATGAAGGGATTGCTGCTGGTAAGTTTTTTGCCGTACTTGTCGGCCTTGATTAGGTTGTCGCTCAGCTCGTCATTGATAATGTGTATGCCGAGAGGCTTATTGTCCAGTTCGCAGTAATAGGGATAGTAACGCTGATTGACTGAGCGAAGGATGGACATTTTGGACAGTCCCTTAAAATAGGACGCCGAGTCGATGGGTGTTTCTAAGTTCTTTTGGGCTGTGCTGTCTTTGCTTATCATATTGCTCATGCTAAGGTATGTCTTGTAGCCCAAGAGGTGGCCTATGTAGTTGATGTCGAGTTGCACACGGGCATAAGTCTTGCAGGCCTTGCTCACCGCAGCCTTGTCGATGGCCTTCTTGTTGGCTTGATAAGTATCGACGATGAACTGCTTGTATTGCAGGGGTGTCATGCCTCTTATGTCATCGAAGAATGTTCGACCACTCGTCTCCAGATTATCTTTGACGGTTTGCAACTCGGTGCAGAGGGCGGCATAGTCGCCATCAAATTTCACATTTGCAGAGTCGAGAGTGATGGTCAGCTTTCCTTCGGGAACCATGATGATGGGAATTGCTCGCTTGCCTATCTTCAGGTCTGCCTGGGTAGGCAGCACCAGATTTTCTGTGATGGCGAAGCCCTGTGTGCCATCGGCGTTCTTTCGCAGTTTGGTGTCGTAGGGACCGCCACTAAACGCTCCGTTGTATAAAATTATGCGCACGCGTTCCCTGGATCCAGGAGTGTAGTGGTCGAAGATGACATTTATTTGCGATGGACCGAAGTGGGGTGAAGTCGGTGGCAAAGTAATGGTGTTGTCCTTGGCCTGTGCGGTGAAACCGAATGAAAGAGCCAAGACCAGAAACAAGAGATGGCGACAGAAGGTCGTCTTGCAGTAGTTGAATTGTGTCATACGAAATGTTGTTTTATGTAATAATTTGCAGCTACAAAAATAAGTATAATCTTGCAATCTTGCAAACGAATATTACAACAATGAGTGTTGGTATGTCTTGGTTATCAGGTGCTTAAACGTGATATATAACCATACAATTCTCTTTTTTGTAATCGAATTACGCTTCACGGCTTATCACAGCCTCGAAGGAATCAACCTCGCAGTCACTCTTGATGCGCGACTTTCTTACTCTTATATTAGCCATCGAATATTGCATGATTTGCATCACCTCCTCGTCAGTTTTACCCATGTGGTAGAGTATGCAGAAGAGGCAATGTGAGGGATTCAGATCGTAGCAGGCAAGCCGTTTGCTGTATTTTTCGTCTATCATTCTGTAGCTGGCAAGTAGCTGCAGGATTCCCTGTTTGCCGATTTGACTGATGTTCTTGTTCTGTACCGCTTGCGAGTAGTACACGAGTCCCTGACTTATATCGGTCAGTTCGCCGATTTGTGTCTTGTACAATTCTATATCCTTGTCGCGTCTTTTCAGCTTGCGTACTTGTGTGATGATGTCATGATTCAGTTGCTCGCATCGTTCTGCAAGTGTTGCGTTCTCTACGTCTTTTAGCTGATGTAGCGAATGGTGTAGAGCGGCAATGGTGCTTTGGGCTTTTCGTATTCGCGAAACAGAAAGGTATGTCATTGTCAGCAATATGGCAAGCACGATGATGCTGGCTACAAGAATCCAGTTCTTCGCTTGCGCATATCGGTAGCTACTGTAACCTCCTTCATACATTAGCTTCACCTTTTGTTCCTTGTTTGCATTGCCTTGTCTTTCAATGACGGGTTCTGACTGATGTATTAGTTTGACGATGTTGTCGGCAGTCGTTGTGTCACCCAGGTGTAAGTACACAAAGTAAAACGGTATGAGATGTTCGTATGAACCCAGGTACATGTAATTGGACAATTCGTCTATTTCCGGTTTATAGGCATTGAGAAATTTCTCTCCTTTTTGTGTCTTGCCGTATCTCCATAGAAAACGATACAGGTCGACTGAAGTCTTGTAATTTATACCACCGTAGTTATCTGCCAGATTGATGTAATCCATGATGACGGAGTCGGGAGTGTTTCCTTGTTCTATCAGTTTTTGAAAATAATAGTTGTACATAGGCCCTAATGTACTGTCCTTGTTCTCGGAAATGGAGTATGCAATGTCGAAAGCTTCTTCTGCCAACTGGCGGTCTTGATTGTTCACGGCACGGTAGAGTGTCGCCCAGGCACGATGGGATATGTTGTGGCTTTGTCGTGCCTCGTCCTCGAGTTTTACGGTGTAGGAGTTGTCGTGAGTGATGCGGCACATTAGGTCGTAGAGGTCGAGCTTCTCCTTTTGACGCATGATGGAGCTGTATCTGCAGGCTTGCTTCAGTATTTGCAGCGTTTGTGTTGTGTCGTGAGTTGTGTTGAAAGTCATGGCGCCCTTATAATATAATGCACGCGCAAGCATAGGCTCATTGTTTTCTTTGGTAAAGATCTGTATGGCATCCTCAATGTCGGAATCTCGGCGCAATATATATACGCCTAAGATTTGGTATCTTATCTTGCAAGCCAGTAGTTTGTAGTACCCTTTGTTGTCGTTGCTGTCTGTTCTTTCCAAAAATACATTGGCTTGGGCGGGATAATAGTCAGCCATATCGTCTATTTCTTCGAACGAAAGACGATAGTGCGATGGAGTACAGCCGACAACGAAGGTCAGCAACAGGGAAAATAGAAATAATATGACCGTTTTCTTCATTCTGCCTGCAAAGGTAAACATTCTTTCTGAAAATCATATACAGATAGAGAAGAAATTTGTGCTGTGATTATCAGTTATCTTGGATGTAACAGTTCTTTTTAAAACCGCCCAACAGCTGATATGCGGTCGGTCATCAGCTGTTGTTCGCTTGTCTTTCAGCTGTTGTGCGGTTTTTTTAATGGCAATTCTTATTGATTATCTTTGTTAATCAAGTTGACGACCACTTTTACCATTACATCTTTTTCCTCAGTTCTGCTTTCTGCAATCATCAGAGTCAGTGCAACGAGTGTGTTGTCAGCAATTCTCTTATGTCCATTTTCTGCATACAGAATGCCATTCTTCTCCATAAACCAAAGAAAAAGCATGGCTGCAATTCTCTTGTTGCCATCGCTGAATGAATGGTTTTTTACGACAAGGTAGAGCAGCATGGCAGCTTTCTCTTCTACCGAAGCGTAGAGTTCTTCACCACCGAAGGTTTGGTAAATCTGACCGATGCTGCTTTTGAAAGAATCATCCTTCTCATTGGCAAACCATTTGCTGCCTCCAAACTTTTTTTTCAGGGCATTGATGGCTTCCATGGCATTTTCGTAGGTGGCATGGAACGGTTCGGTTTGAGTCGTCTTGTCTATAAGTAATGTTTGATAATCGTATTTGTCGAGAGTATCCAGAGCATAAACATAGTCGCTGATAACATTGAACAGCCCGTTATATTCGCCCTCGGATACTTGATCTTGCAATGTAATCGCACGTGACATCAAACGAACCACTTCTTTCAGTTCGTTGTAATTGTCTAGGCGTTTCTGGTTGATGGCGTAACCCTTGATAATGTATTGCTTCAAGATAGAATTAGCCCATTGACGGAATCTGGTACCATTGATTGACTTTACACGATAGCCTACGGAGATAATGACATCCAGGTTATAATATTCCGTTTCGACAACCTGTTCATAGCCGTCGTGGCGACCATATTTCTTGGTATGTGCAAATTTTGCACATACCAAGGATTTATCGAGTTCACCTTCTTTAAAACAGTTATTGACATGTCGTGAAATCACAGTTCTGTCACGGCCAAACAACTCTGCCATTTGGCTTTGTGTAAGCCAAACGGTATCATTCTCTAATTTTACATTCAGCTCTATGTTGCCCTCTGGGGAACGATAGATTTCGATGGAAGAATTTCTCTGCTCCATACCTTTCATTATTTGAAAGTACATATAAAAAGTGTTTGAGAGAAGAATGAGGAAAGTTTACTGGTTATC
>ERZ780111.40-NODE-40-length-40649-cov-8.08804_pt1 | contig 40649 bp, 34 predicted proteins | sample MGYA00433084_ERZ780111 | MGnify/ENA primary metagenome ERZ780111 (study PRJEB29588, sample SAMEA2144299) | human gut metagenome | biome: human gut; feature: human-associated habitat; material: faeces | place: Denmark | collected 2008/2010 ... | reverse complement strand
ATCCCTAACCCCAAACCCCTTCCCCGTGGGAAGGGGCTATATTACTGGGGCTACCGCCCCTAGTCCCTGTCGGGGGCTTCGCCCCTGCGACCCCATTTTCAAAAAAATATAGGTTTATCGACAGACTGAATGTGCCGCAGTGAGATGCTGTGGCACATAATCTTTGCTTTTACGGCTTACTTTCTTGAGAATAAGCCCTTTTTCTCGTAAGGCTCGCTTGTAATGTCTTTAAGCTCGTAGCCCGTTGGCTGCATAACCTCTCTGATCTTGTCTTCGGAAAGTGCCTCCTCGCTTATTATCACGGTTTCTCCCTTTGAATGAGAAGAAGTGACCTTCTTTACGGGAAAAGCATTTCTGATAGCGTCGTTGACGTGTGATTCGCACATTCCGCACATCATTCCGTCAATTTTAAGTGTTGTCTTTACCATTGTAAATTCCTCCGTTACTTTATTGATATTACTTTATAGCCGCTGTTTTCAACGGCTTTTTTTAGCTGTTTGTCTGGCACTTCGCCTGAAAGCTCAGCCACTGCGATACCGTCTGTATGGCTTGCCGAAGCGCTTGTCACCTGCGGAATAGCCTCAAGCGCAGTTTTTACATGATGCTCGCATTTTTCGCACATCATACCCTTTATTTTTATCGTCTTTGTTATTTTCGCCGTGTCGGACGGCTGTATTGCAATATTATTCATCGGCTTTGCTTTTCTGTCGTGCTTTGTGCTGTACAGCCTGCAGAAATTGAGCCTTAACGCATTCGATACGACGCAGAAGCTGGAAAGGCTCATTGCCGCCGCACCGAACATAGGATTAAGCGTAAGCCCGAGCGGAATAAATACGCCTGCGGCAAGCGGAATGCCGATAACGTTATAGATGAATGCCCAGAAAAGATTTTCGTGTATATTACGCAGTGACGAGCGGGAAAGCCTTATCGCCGCAGGAACATCGGTAAGTCTGCTCTTCATCAGCACAACATCGGCGGCATCTATCGCAACGTCTGTTCCTGCGCCTATAGCGATGCCTGTATCTGCGGCGGTAAGCGCAGGTGCGTCATTTATGCCATCGCCTATCATAGCGACCTTACCCTGTGCCTTGAGCGAGCGGATGACCGCCTCTTTTCCGTCGGGGAGAACGCCCGCTATCACCTCGTCAATGCCTGCTTTTTTGGCTACTGCCTTTGCGGTGCGCTCGTTATCGCCTGTCAGCATTATTACCCGTATGCCCATATTTCTGAGCTGTTTTACTGCATCGGGGCTGTCACTCTTTATCGTGTCGGCTACTGCTATCATACCGAGCATACGGTTGTTTTTGCAAAAAAGCAGTGGAGTCTTGCCATCACCTGAAAGACGGTCCGCTTCAGATTTAATTCTGTCACCGACAGCAATTTTTTCACCGATGAACTTAAGACTTCCGCCGTAAAGCGTATCATTGCCGATGGCAGCTGTAAGTCCGTTTCCGCTGAGTGCCTTGAAATTATCGACTGCTACTGACGGGATTTTGTGCTCAGTGCCGTAAACGTTTATCGCTTTTGCAAGCGGGTGTTCGCTCTTTGCTTCAAGCGACAGTGCAAGGCTGAGAAGCTCGTTTTCGGTAACATCTTCCGCAGGGATTATATCCGTTACGACCGGCTCTCCTGCTGTTACGGTGCCTGTTTTATCAAGCACGGCTATCTGAGTTTTTCCCGTCTGCTCAAGCGAAACAGCGGTCTTGAAAAGTATGCCGTTCTTTGCGCCGACACCGTTTCCGACCATTATCGCAACGGGAGTGGCAAGTCCGAGCGCACACGGACAGCTTATAACAAGCACCGATATTCCTCTTGCCAGAGCATAAGCAAAATCCTGTCCGAGCAAGAGCCACACTATCGTAGTGACAACGGCAATTGCAATAACGGTCGGAACAAATATTCCCGATACCTTGTCGGCAATCTTCGCAACGGGCGCTTTTGTTGCCGCCGCATCGCTCACCATTTTTATTATCTGCGATAAGGTGGTATCCTCTCCTACACGGGTTGCCCTGCAGGTGATGAAGCCCGTCTGATTTATGGTAGCCGCCGAAACATTATCTCCGACCGTCTTATCTACCGGTATGCTTTCGCCTGTCAGTGCGGATTCGTTGACCGTGCTTTCGCCGTCTGTTACTACTGCGTCAACGGGTATGCTTTCGCCGGGACGTACAACGAATATATCGCCCTTCATCACTTCTTTGGCAGGAACAGTATGCTCTGTGCCGTTTCGTATTACGTTTGCGGTCTTAGGGGCGAGGCTTACAAGTCCTTTCAACGCATCGGTGGTTTTGCCTTTGGAACGGGCTTCGAGCAGTTTTCCGACTGTGATGAGCGTCAGTATCATAGCCGCCGATTCGAAATAGAACTCGTCCATATACATCATAACGGCATCTGCATTTTGGTGAAGCTGTGCATCGGTCATCATAAACAGGGCGTATACGCTCCATACAAATGACGCACCCGAGCCGAGTGCCACAAGCGTATCCATATTCGGCGAGCGGTTGATAAATCCCTTGAAGCCGTTTATAAAGAACTTGCCGTTTATAACCATTATAATTGCGCTTAGCAGCAACTGCACAAGACCCATAGCGACATGGTTTCCGTCAAACCACGACGGAAGCGGAAATCCCCACATCATATGACCCATTGAGAAGTACATCAGTATCACAAGAAAAACGAGTGACGCTATCAGCCTTTTTCTAAGACCGGGCGTTTCGGTATCACGCAGTGAATCGCCATCGGTATCGGTGTTTTCCGTTTTTGCGCCTTTCAGCCTTGCGCCGTAGCCTGCCTTTTCAACGGCAGAGATTATTTCCTGCGGTGACGCTGTACCATCAACACCCATTGAATTTGTAAGCAGGCTCACCGAACACGAGGTTACGCCCTTTACCTTGCCGACCGCTTTTTCCACTCTTGCACTGCAGGCGGCACAGCTCATGCCGGTGACATCGTACTGCTCCATAATAAGACCCTCTTTCTTTTGCTGTATATCTTTATATTATGTCCGTCTGACGTTATTTCATCAGCTTTTGCAGAGTTGTGACAAGCTCGTCTATGACCTCGTCCCTGCCTTCTCTTATATCTCTTGCAACGCAGCCTCTTATATGGCTTGCCAGCAGTTCCTTATTGAAGGCGTTCATTGCGGCGTTGACTGCGGCGGATTGAATAAGCACATCGTTGCAGTATGCGTCATTCTCAATCATAGCCTCGATGCCACGCACCTGTCCTTCAATGCGTTTAAGGCGGTTAAGAAGCGCTTTTTTGTGCTTTTCGTCCCTTACTGTATGCTTTTCACAACACGGACAGACTTTTTTGACCGCTCTTTTATTTTCGATTTTATTTTCACTCATAGCGTTACCTCTGAATTTTTGCTGTAGGTTTAATATACCCTCACGGGGTATTTATATTATATACTCCCCAGGGGTATTTGTCAAGGATAATTATATAATTTTCCGATAACACGATGTCGTTTCTGTTATTCGGAATACAGAGCGAAATATAGGTGTGACACAATTCCTTAGATATAAAAAATTAAAAAAACGGGTCGCAGGGCGGTTGCACGGCAAAACAGCACTTCGGCATCTGTCCCCACATTTTCCGATAAACCGGAAAGCGCTTTCGGAACAGGAATTGTGCGTATTTACCGAAGAATACGATGCAGAATTGTGCAAAACGGAAAATTTTCAGAATCTCTTGAAAAACAGGTTGATTTATGCTACAATCAAACTGCCGGAAACGTTTTCGGTAATTTGATTCAGACAACAGGTGAGCCATTGACTATAAAGGATATTGCAAGACTTGCCGGCTGCGGCGTGAGCACGGTTTCACGGGCGCTTAACGGCAGTAATGAGATAAGCGAACAGACCAAAGAACGCATAAACGAGGTTATCCGTAAGTATAACTATACGCCTAACGGCAATGCACGCCGTATGCGCAGGAGCGCAGAAAAGACCATACTGCTCATCGTTAACGGCAGCAGTAACCTGTTCTTTTCACCGCTCATCGAGCAGATACAGATAGCGGCTTCTTCCGCAGGATTTCAGATTGCAGTGAACCACATTGACGAGCAGGAGGACGAGGTGCAGTTTGCGTCAAGGCTCTGCACGGAGTTAAGACCTGCCGGGGTGATATTTCTCGGCGGTGATATGCGAAACTTCAAAAGGAGCTTTGCACGGATAAAACTGCCCTGTATACTGAGTACGGCAAACGCTGAGGAGCTTGGCTTTGAAAACCTTTCCTCCGTCAGCGTTGACGACTATGACGGCGGCAGGGCGGCGGCAGAACAGCTGTTCGACCGTGGTCACAAAAAAGTCGGGATACTTGGCGGCGACCTCAGCTCCTACGGTCCTTCGGGATTGCGTTACGGCGGTTTTTGCAGTGTATGCTCTGAGCGGGGTGCGGATATTCCCGACAGCGAACTTTGTGCATATACGTTCAGCTCTGCTTATGAGGCGGCAGTGGCTCTTTATCACAAGTGCAAGGGTATGACGGCGGTATTCGCCATGTCGGATATTATCGCCGTGGGCGCTGTACGGGCATTTCTCGATATGGGTAAGCGTGTGCCGGAGGATATTTCGGTGCTTGGCTTCGACGGAATCGAACTGTCTGAATACAGCAACCCCAGAATAGCAACATTAGCCCAGCCGATCCACCAGATTTCAAGTCTGTCTGTGCGTATGCTGGTGAATATGATCGAAGACGGCGCCGAGGCGAGCCATGTAACGCTCAGGGCGCAGTTCAGATCGGGCGGCTCAATGGGCAGAATATAGATTTTGTTGGAGGTCAACATGAGAAAAAGCGGTATCTTACTGCACATTGCGTCACTGCCGAACAAATACGGCATCGGCACGATGGGCAGGGAAGCCTATAAATTCGTTGACTGGCTCAGAAGCGCCGGTCAGAGTCTGTGGCAGATACTTCCGCTGTCACAGACGAGCTTTGGCGATTCGCCGTACCAGAGCTTTTCCATATATGCCGGAAATCCTTACTTCATCAGCCTTGAGACGCTGGAGGAGGAGGGGCTTCTGAAGCATAAGGAATATGCAGATATAAACTGGTGCAAGGATCCGAGATATATCGACTACGCCACGATGTACGAGAACTTCTATAAAGTAATGAGGCTCGCATTCGGGCGCTTTTCTAAGGGCAGGAATGGTAACGTTTCCGAAGAATATAAGACATTCGTTGCCGAAAATCCGTGGCTTGAAAACTACACGCTGTTCATGGCACTAAAGGACGCACACGGCGGTAAAAGCTGGTGCGAGTGGGAAACACCGCTTCGCCTGCGTGACGTAACAGCGGTATATTCCGCAAAGAAGAAGTACGCAAAGGATATGGAATTCTACGCATTCCTTCAGTTCGAGTTCTTCCGTCAGTGGTACAAGCTGAAGAAGTACGCAAATGACAATGGGATACAGATTATCGGAGATATTCCGATATACTGCGCCCTTGACAGTGCTGATGTCTGGTGCGAACCGCAGTTGTTTCAGCTTGACCGTGACAGAGTGCCTACCGTTGTTGCGGGATTCCCTCCGGACGCATTCTCTGAGGACGGGCAGTTGTGGGGAAACCCCATCTATGACTGGGACAGAATGAAGCAGGAAAACTATCGCTGGTGGGTCGGCAGAATGAGCTTCGCAAAGAAGCTGTATGATATTGTCCGTATAGATCACTTTATCGGTTTCAACAGCTACTATGCCATACCGTTCGGCAGCAAGACCGCACACGGCGGCGAGTGGCACGATGGTCCGAAATACGATCTGTTCAATGTCATTAAGAGAGAAACAGGAAAGGGCGGTATCATAGCGGAGGATCTGGGAATAATCACTCCGTCTGTAAAGAAACTTCTCAAGCAGGCGGCATATCCCGGAATGAAGGTACTGCAGTTTGCCTTTGACCCTACGGGAAAGAGCGAGTATCTTCCGCAGAACTACACATCGCAGAACTGTGTTGTGTATACTTCCACTCACGACAGCGATACGGCACTTGGCTGGTTCAACAACCTTGATCGTAAAACAAAGCAGTTCGTGAAGGAATATCTCGGGGTGCGCCATGCGGCCGAACTTCCCGAGGCATTCATCGACATCGCCTGGAAAAGCACCGCAGATATGGCTATGACTACAATGCAGGAACTGTGCGGATTCGGAACCGAGGCACGCATAAACGTTCCCTCCACCATCGGAAATAACTGGCGCTGGAGGACACTGGAGAGCGACTTTACCGCTCAGAGTGCGGCGTATCTCGACAGACTGACTGAAATAAGTAACAGAAAACCTCCCGTTAAAAAATCAAGAAAAAAACGATAATGAAAGGAGCATTATATGAAGATTGAAAATTTCAAGGAGAAGCTCGTTTCCCTCTGTGAGAAGGAGTATCACGCACAGCCGAGGGAACTGACGGCAAATCAACTGCACTGTGCAGTTTCAAAACTCGTTATGGATGAGCTTTCTCCTGTGTGGGACAAGAGCCGGGTCGCACACGATAAAGCACGCAAGGCAAGCTATCTCTCTATGGAATTTCTGGTGGGTCGTGCAATATACAACAACCTGCTGTGTCTTGGGATACTTGACAGCACAGCTGAGGAGCTGAAATCGCTCGGCGTGGATATTTCAGAATTCGAGGAGGTCGAGGATGCCGCTCTCGGTAACGGCGGTCTGGGCAGACTTGCGGCTTGCTTTCTGGACAGTGCGGCTACACTTGATCTTCCGCTGGACGGCTACGGAATACGCTATAAGTACGGTCTGTTCAAGCAGGGCATCAAGGACGGATTCCAGACCGAAACTGCTGACGATTGGCAGAGATACGGCGACCCGTGGAGCGTTCGTCGTGAGCAGGAAACTGTTGTGATACACTTCGCTGACGGCGATGTGAACGCAGTTCCCTACGACTATCCCGTTATCGGATACGGCACTGAGAATGTAGGCACTCTGCGACTTTGGCAGGCTGAAACCGACGATGAGTTCGATTTTGACCTGTTCAACCGCAGTAAGTTTACCGAAGCCGGAGAAAAGAAGCGTGCCGCCGAGGACATTTCCCGTGTGCTTTATCCCAATGACGAAACAGAGGCAGGAAAGATACTCAGACTGAAGCAGGAATATTTCTTCAGTGCCGCCGCAGTTGCCGATCTTATCAGAAAGCATAAGGCGATTTTCGGCACAATGGAGAATTTTGCTGATTACAATTGCATTCAGATGAACGATACTCATCCCGTTATCGCTCTGCCGGAGTTTATCCGTGTGGTAATGCGTGACGAGGGCTGGAAGTTTGACAAGGCTTTCGAAGCGGCAAAGAAGGTGTTCAACTACACCAACCATACCATCATGCAGGAAGCGCTTGAGAAGTGGGACAGCAGACTTATCGAACAAATAGTCCCCGAAGTGTACAGCGTGATGATAATGCTCAACGAGGCATTCGAATCCGAAATGCACCGCAGGAATGTTCCGCAGGATAAACGTGCGGTTATGCGTCTTATAAAGAACGGCACCGTGCATATGGCAAATATTGCGGTATTCGGTTCTTCCTATGTGAACGGCGTTGCGGCTATACACACAGAACTGTTAAAGACTACCGTGCTGAAGGACTGGTACGAGCTGTACCCCGAGAGATTTCAGAACAAGACAAACGGCATCACACAGCGCAGATGGCTGGCTTTGTGCAACCGTGAGCTTTCCGCACTCATTACCGAACTGCTCGGTGATGACAGCTGGGTAACCGACCTTGACAAGCTAAGCGGCCTTAAGAAGTATGCAGACGATGAGAGTGTGCTTCGCCGCTTTATAGATATAAAGCACGCTAAGAAGCAGCAGCTTGCCGACTTTATCAAGAAATCGGAGGGAATTGAAATCGACCCGAAATCCGTTTTTGATATTCAGATCAAGCGTCTGCACGAATACAAGCGTCAGCTTCTGAACGCATTCTCGATACTGTATCTTTACTACGAAATCAAGGACGGAAATCTCAGAGATTTCACTCCCACTACATTTATTTTCGGTGCAAAGTCCGCACCCGGATATTATCGTGCAAAAGGCATTATCAAGTTTATTAACGAGGTAGCAAAACTTGTGAACTCCGATCCGGATACAAAGGATCTGCTGAGAGTGGTATTCGTGAGCAATTACCGTGTTTCCTATGCGGAGAAGCTGGTGGCTGCGGCTGATATTTCCGAGCAGATCTCCACGGCGGGTACAGAAGCGTCAGGTACAGGCAATATGAAGTTTATGCTCAACGGCGCAGTTACGCTCGGCACACTGGACGGCGCTAACGTTGAGATTGCTGAGGAAGCCGGTGCAGAGAACGAATATATCTTCGGTGCGACTGTAGAGGAGCTGGAGAAGATTATGCCGCATTACGTTCCCCGTGACATTACAGAGAGCAATCCGAAGATTAAGCGTGTGGTATCTGCGCTTATTGACGGTACCGTTTCCGACGGCGGAAGCGGTGTGTTCAGAGAACTTTATTTCGCACTTATGGAGGGCGCAAGCTGGCACGTTCCCGATAATTACTACCTTCTGGGCGACATTGACAGCTATGTTAAGGCAAAGCTGGCAGTAAACCGTGACTACAGCAACGAACTTGCGTTCGCAAAGAAGTGCTGGCTGAATATCTGCTGTGCGGGTAAGTTCAGTTCAGACCGCACCATCGCTGAATATGCGAAGGATATATGGCATATCGGCAAGGTGTAATTTACCGAGTTTTGTATCGGATTTTATTTTCGGTTTCGTTTGCAGTGAAACGTGTTATATGGATTGTAACAACGTTTCACCGGAAACGTTGCCATTATCCACAAAAGCGACAGATGGTAATTGGCTATTATGACAAATTTACAATTGTTTTTTTAATTTTTAAAAATAATTGTATAAATTCGCTTGACAGAGCAAAAAAATCTGTTATAATTAAACCAGAATTTCGAACCAAGTAATCAAATTTCGAAACAAAGCAGAATCAGCAGGGTAGCACAGACAGCCTGCTTTTGATTTTAGGATTTTTGTTTCGAAACAAGGCGAAAGTTTCGAAATGCAATAAAAGTAAGCAAGTGATTATATTCAGGAGGAATTAATTATGAAGTACAGGAAGATCATGACAGCAATAGCTTCTATGACAATGGCAGGCGTAATGCTGGCCGGCTGCTCAAGCAACAGCACAAGCGGCACAAGCAGTACAGACAGCGGCTCTGCGGCAGGCAACAGCACAGCTTCTTCAGGCGGCAGCGAATCCACCGCCGGCAGCGAGAAGGTTAGCCTCACGGTATGGGGTCCGCAGGAGGATCAGGAACTGATCAAGAAGATGTGTGACGAATTTGCAGCTGCAAATCCCGAAAAGACCTACACCTTCACCTACGGCGTTGTCAGCGAGGCAGACGCTCAGAAGGAAGTTACCAAGGACAGCTCGGCGGCGGCTGACGTATTCGCTTTCGCTTCGGACCAGACCGCTATACTGGTGAACGCAGGCGCACTCTACAGAGTAACAAAGAATAAGGATCAGATCGTTGCGGAAAATTCTGAATCTTCTATTTCAGCGGCTTCGATAAACGGCGAGCTTTACGGCTATCCTTATGTATCCGATACCTACTTTATGTACTACGACAAGTCCAAGCTGACAGAGGATGATGTAAAGTCTATCGAAGGCATTATGTCGAAGAATATCGACGGCGTTACAACAAACTTCGCTTTCAATACAGATGACGGCTGGTATCAGGCAGGCTTCTTCTTCGGCGCAGGCTGCAAGCTGTTCGGTGATGACGGAACCGATCCCACAAAGTGCGATTTCAATAACGAGCGTGGCTATATGGTAGGCGAATATCTCATCGACCTGGTAGCTAACCCCAAGTTCGGCGCCAACTTCGATGACTCGCTTGTAAAGGCAGGCTTTGCAGAGGGTACTTTGGCAGCTGCAGTTTCCGGTGTATGGAACGCAGGCGAAATCCAGAAATCTCTCGGCGATAACTACGCAGCTACAAAGCTCCCCGAGTTCAAACTCTCAAACGGCGAAACCGTTCAGATGGGCAGTATGGCTAACTTCAAGATCATGGGCGTAAACGCTGAAACCAAGAACCCGCTTGACGCAATGGCTCTTGCTGAGTGGCTCACTAATAAGGACAACCAGAAGACCAGATTCGAGGTTCGTTCATACGCTCCCACAAACGTTGAGCTTGCAAGCGACTCAGCTACTATGAACTCCAACATCGCTGTAGGCGCTCTTGCACAGCAGGCTAAGTACTCAACCGTTCAGACTTCTATCGGTCAGGTCCAGAACTACTGGACACCCGCTGAGGCTTTCGGTCAGGAAATTATCGCAGGTACCTGCACAAAGAGCAATCTCCAGGATAAGCTGAACGCTTATGTTGAGGCAGTTCTCGCAACACTCAGCTGACAAAAAAGCATTTAAGGTAATTCACCAATAAGTATATATGTTTCTCCAGGTTCCATTTCTTCGTGGGCGGCGTGACACCCGCCCACAGAATCGGAACGTGCTTTATGCAGTTTCAATGCTTCCTGAATACTTGACACAGAACAATATCGGTTGCATAATTTTATCCGGTTATTATATGTGTTGATCAGATCCTCCGGGAAGGCTGCATTGAAACTGCACAAAGCTTCAATACTACTCAAGGAGGTAACTGCAATGACAAGTCTTGATTTTTACGCTCTTCCGTGGTACAAGAAAATACTTGTTAAAATAGCAGAATTTTTTGTAGCCATCGGAAAAGGCGTCGCTAATTTCGTGATCGGGGCGCCCGGCGCCGTATGGCGTTTTATAAAAATGATCGGCAGGGGTCTTGGCTGGCTCGGAAGCACCTTTGTTCACGGCGATGCTCTCACCAAGCTCTCATATATTATAATGGGTGCAGGAAACCTGTTCCGAGGTCAGATAATCAAGGGGCTGATATTCATTGCCGCAGAGGTAGCGTATATCGGCTTTATGATTGACTCGGGACTCGGCTTTATAGCAGGGCTCAGAAATCTCGGTACGGTGCAGAGAGGCTGGTACTTCGATGAAACGCTCGGCATTGATGTAATGCGTGAAAACGGCGACAACTCAATGCTTATTCTCCTTTACGGAATATTTGCACTGTTCGTAACTCTGGCATTCATATTCATGTGGGTACATAACATAAAGTCGGCATACAGCGCACAGCAGATTAAAAAATCAGGCAAGAAGCTACCGGGCTTCGTGGATGATTTGAAGTCGCTTCTGGACGGACAGTTCCACAAGACGCTTCTTTTCATTCCCGTATCCGGCATCGTAGTATTCACGATAGTTCCGCTGGTATATATGATCTCGCTGGCGTTCACCAACTATGATAAGGATCACCAGGTGCCTGCAAATCTGTTCACCTGGATAGAATTTGATAACTTCAAAACTATTCTCGGAAGCAATTCCACTATCGGCAACACTTTCTGGCCGGTACTCGGCTGGACACTGGTATGGGCATTTTTCGCAACGTTCCTTAACTACTTCCTCGGAATAATTCTTGCGATGCTCATCAACAAGAAGGGCGTCAAGTTCAAGGCATTCTACAGAACGCTCTTTGTACTCGCCATTGCAGTACCGCAGTTCGTTTCACTGCTGGTAATGAAGAATGTTTTTGCTGAAGCTGGTCCTGTGAACGTACTTCTTCAGGAGCTTGGATGGATCTCGGCTCCGCTGCCGTTCTTCACCGATCCGATGTGGGCAAGAATGACGATCATAGCCGTAAACCTGTGGATAGGTATTCCGTATACGATGCTTATCGTTTCGGGTATCCTTATGAATATCCCCGACGATCTTTATGAGGCGGCAAGGATTGACGGTGCTTCTCCGTTTGTAATGTTCAGAAAGATAACTATGCCGTATGTGCTGTTCGTTACTACACCTTACCTTATTACACAGCTTGTCGGCAACATAAACAATTTCAACGTTATCTACTTCCTTACCGGCGGTACTCCGGCAACACTGGATTACTACCAGGCAGGAAAGACCGATCTGCTCGTTACCTGGCTGTATAAGCTGACGGTCAACTCAAGGGATTACAGCTACGCCGCAACGATAGGTATTCTGGTATTCATCATCTGCTCGCTGCTTTCGCTGATAACCTTCCGCAGATCCGCATCCTATAAGAATGAGGAGGCGTTCCAGTAATGAGAGAGATAAGAAAACAATCGTACTCCTACCAAAAAAGACAGCGCACGATTAATATCGTTATACAGATCGTGCTGCTGATACTGGGTCTGATGTGGATACTTCCGCTTATGTGGATAATCCTGACGTCATTTCGTGCAGAGCCCGGTTCATATACAAGCTACTTCTGGCCCAAGAGCTTCACGCTTGATAACTACTCGAAGCTGATCTTGGTGGATCAGCAGTTCAAGTTCACAAAATGGTTTATCAACACGTTTATCGTGGCGGTGGTATCCTGCATAGGCTCAACGTTCATTGTGCTTGCGGTGTCCTACGCTCTCAGCCGACTGAGATTCAAGATGCGTAAGCCGATGATGAACATTGCACTGATTCTCGGAATGTTCCCGGGATTCATGTCTATGGTCGCTATCTATTATATCCTTAAGGGTCTTGGTCTCACTGAGAATCCGCTTGTTTGTCTGACATTGGTTTACATCTGCGGTTCCGGACTTACCTACTACATCGCAAAGGGATTCTTCGATACTATTCCGAAATCCCTTGACGAATCTGCGTACCTTGACGGTGCAACCAGGTCACAGGTGTTCTTCCGCATCACTATCCCGCTTTCAAAGCCCATCATCGTATATACGATACTCACTACATTCATGGCTCCCTGGGTCGACTACATCTTCCCAAGTATGATCTGCGGTGCAAACTACGACAGTTATACTGTTGCGCTTGGTATGTTCAAGATGCTTGAGCGTGAGTTCATCGGTACCTACTATACGCAGTTCGCTGCGGCGGCAGTGCTGGTATCCATTCCTATCGGTGCGCTGTTCATAGTTATGCAGAAGTACTATGTCAGCGGTGTTACCGGCGGTGCGGTAAAGGGCTAATATCTATTATAAATATAAAGCAAAATCACTTTTCCGGGGGGATCTTATGGCAGTCAAGAACGTAACTATCCAGGATATTGCCGACAGGCTCGGTATGGCAAAGAGTACAGTTTCGAAGGCCATCTCAGGTGCTACCGACATCAGCGAAAAGACCCGTGAGCGTGTGCTTGCCTGTGCCGGCGAGATGGGGTATCAGTTAAAGGCAAAGCACGTTTCATATACTAAGTCGATAGTTGTCTTTATCTACGGAAGTATCCACTATGACAAGGTGGATCAGTTCGGCTATGAGATCATTCTCGGATTACAGGCCGCCGCTGCGGAACACGGTATCGGGGTAAATATCACTGCTATAAGCAATGCCGAACTGAAAAGCGGCAACTACTATTCTATCGTGTCGGGGGAAAACTGCGAGGGGGCGGTTTTCCTCGGCTTCAAGCCGCATCATGTGTTCATTGAGCATATACGCAGTCTGAATATTCCGCTTGTGATACTTGATAACAATGTCGATTATCAGCTGGCGGCTCGTGTCGGATGCGACAGTGCAGGCGGAATTCGGCAGATGGTGCAGTATCTCTGGATGAGAGGTCATGACAGGATCGGATTTTTAGGCGGCGAGGAGGACAGTATCGTCACGCAGGAACGCTATCAGGCGTATTCCGACGCACTGAAAGAACTTGGGCTTGAGGAGGATAAAGACGCTGTCAGATACGGACATTTCTCTGCAAAGGGCACACGAAAGAGGATTCTTCCGATTGCTCAGACAGGAGTCACAGCAGTGGTTTGTATCAGCGACCTGTTAGCTTGTTCTGCAGTGCAGGAGCTTGAAAAAGCGGGCTATGTCGTACCTACGGATATAAGCGTGACAGGCTACGACAACCTCCCCGTGTCAGAATATTCGCAACCCCGTATTACAACGATGTATCAGAACCGAATACATATCGGAAAGACCGCATTCGTAATGCTTCAGCAGATGAACAGCGGTATCTCGATAGAAGCGGTCAGCCTTCGCCCCGAACTTATTGAGAGAGAATCCGTGAAATTGATAGCCAAGAGAATTTTGCCCGAGGAAGACAAATGAAAAATACAAGATTTTTACTTTCAGCCGCAGCCGCTGTTACGGCGGCGGCTATTCTTTTATCCGGGTGCAGTACCCCGGAGGAAACTATGTCGGAAAGCTCGCAGCCGCAGGCTCCGTCATACCGTTACGAACACGAACTGAATGTGATAGATGATAACTACCGTAATTACTACCAGGTGTTCGTTTATTCGTTCTGCGACAGCAACGGTGACGGTATAGGCGACCTTGCAGGAGTCACATCCAGACTGGACTATATTCAGGATATGGGCTTCAACGGTATATGGCTTTCGCCTATAATGCCGTCGGATTCCTACCACAAGTACAGCGTAAAGGATTATTATGCCATTGACGAGCAGTACGGCACGATGGAGGATTTTGAGAAGCTTACCGCAGAGTGCAAAAAGCGTGGAATAAAGCTGTTGATAGACCTTGTGATGAATCACAGTTCCAACGAGCACGAGTGGTTCAAGCACGCTTCAAAGAGCCTGCGCAGTAATCCGTGCGGTGCGGCTAAAGACAAGCCCTGCCTTAACGACAATATCTGCCCTGTGCATGATAAATACATCGACTATTATTATTTTACGGACGAGAAGCCTGTCGGAACGAACTCCTGGTACAGAATAGGCTCAAACCGGTGGTATCAGGCGGTTTTCTCAGAGCAGATGCCGGAGCTGAATCTTGATAATTCTGCGGTACGGGTTGAATTTGAGAAGATAGCTGACTTCTGGCTGGAAAAGGGTGCAGGCGGATTCCGTCTGGATGCTGTCAAGGAGTATTTCAGCGGCAACCCCGAAAAGAATATCGAGGTGCTGAATCAATTTATGAAGCACTGCAAGACAGTTGACCCGAAATGCTATGTTGTCGGAGAGGTGTGGGAGAGCTTCACAAACTATACTAAATACTACAGTTCCGGGATTGACAGCGTATTCGGCTTCACTATGGCACAGGAAAGCGGAAAAATCGCCAAGACTATCAATGGTAAGGGTGCTGATAACTCGGTTAAATCCTTTGCACAGGCAATGGTGACTGTCGAACAGAAGCTGGCTTCCTACAGCGATACCGCAATCGACGCACCGTTCATAGGAAATCACGATACCAACCGTGGCGCAGGCATACTCGGATATAACGAAACGAAAATTAAGGCGGCGGCAGGATTACTGCTCACAATGTCCGGTTCACCTTTCGTTTATTACGGTGACGAGATAGGCCTTTCCGGAAGCGGACGTGACGAGAATAAGCGTGCCCCGATGATATGGGACAGCGAGGGTACGGGACTTACATACGGACCGCCTGATATGGAGCGGCAGGAAAACCGTTTTGCCGATGTGCAGACACAGCTTGCAGACGAGAATTCCATACTGAATTACTACAAGCGTGCACTCAGGATACGCAACGAAAACCCCTGCATTGTAAGAGGTACGACCGAAGTGCTGACAGTGCCGGGACAGGATATTGCGGCAGTGCGCCGCACATTTGACGGCGACAGTATTGTGATTGTTTATAACTACTCCGATGAAAGCAAAGAGATCACGGAGCTTGACGGACTTTCAGAAATGCAGATACGGGGATACCTGACAGTGAATTCTGCCGAGGAGGTCCTGCTTGACGGCGGCCTTAAAATGCCTGCGTACAGCATTGCATTTCTTACCGGAAAATAACTACGGAGGTAATTATGGATATAATGCCTGATTTTGACCTTATCGACAGGGAATATGCGTATGACGGGGAGCTTGGCGCACTTTATTCCAAGGCTCAGACTACGTTCAGAGTGTGGAGCCCGACGGCACAGAGAGCCGTGCTGAAGCTGTATCTCAGTGCAAAGGCAAATCTGCCGCATTCCGTTACTGAAATGAGCAGGGACAAAGGCGTGTGGGAGGTTACTGTACCCGGCGACCTGCACGGAATGTACTATACCTATGAATTCACCTTTGATGGCTCGACCCGTGAAACGATAGATATTTACGCACGCTCGGCCGGTGCAAACGGTATCAGGGGAATGGTGGTCGATCTAATGCGCACAGATCCTGCCGGCTGGGACAGCGACCGTCCTGTTACACTTGAAAGCTACACGGACGCAGTGATATACGAGCTTCACGTCCGTGATTTCTCCTCCGATAAAAGTGCAAATTTCCTTCTTAGAGGAAAGTTCGGCGCATTCTGCGAGAACAGGGTGACGAACGGCTTCAGTGACACTGTGGGACTTGACTACATTGCTTCACTTGGTGTTACGCATATTCATCTGCTTCCGGTGTTTGACTCCCAGACGATAGACGAGAACGACCCCGAGGCAGGCTTCAACTGGGGATACGATCCGCTCAACTACAATATTCCCGAGGGAAGCTACACTACCGATCCAAACAACGGTACCGACAGGGTAAGACAGTTCAAGGAGCTTATCCACGCAGTACATCAAAAGGGAATGGGTGTGATAATGGACGTGGTTTACAACCACACCTACAGCACGGAAGATTCCCCGTTTGCAAAGACCTTCCCTGAGTACTACTACCGTCACAACAAGGACGGCAGTCTTTCGAACGGTTCTGCGTGCGGAAACGAATTTGCGAGCGAACGTGCTATGGCGAGCCGATTCATCGTGGACAGCCTTTGCTATCTGGCAAAGGAGTACAAGCTGGACGGATTCCGTTTCGACCTTATGGGTCTGCTTGATATTCATACGCTGAATACTGCGGCCGAGAAGTTACGCAGGATAAATCCTTCTATAATACTTTACGGCGAAGGCTGGACAGGGGGAAAAAGCCCACTGCCCGAGAGGCTTCGTGCAATGAAAAAGAACGCAGTAAAGCTGCCGCAGTACGCTATGTTTTCAGATGATTTCCGTGACGGTGTTAAAGGCTCCGTATTTGAGGACGAGGAATGCGGTTATGTAAACGGGAACGCATCGGAGCTGTCGGAGATGATGAAGTCGGTAATATCCGGCGGAATCTACCGTATGGATGTGCAGAGAAAACGTTCTGAATGCTGGACGGATACTCCTCAGCAGGTCGTGAACTATGTTGAGGCGCACGATAATCTCACTCTCTTTGACAAGCTGAGAATTTCTATGCCGGAGGCTTCGGGGCAGGAGCGTGTATCGGTAGATAAGCTGGCGGCTGCTCTTGTGTTTCTTTCACAGGGAATTCCTTTCATGCAGGCAGGGCAGGAGATACTGCGCAGTAAACCGTCGCCTGATGGAGGATTTGTTCACGACAGCTACAATTCTCCCGACAGCGTGAACAGCATTAAGTGGAACGATGTGACCATTCATCGTAGTGTTATGGAATACTACCGTGGACTTATCGCAATACGAAAGCGCTTTCCGGAATTCAGACTGCGTACTGCGCACGATATTCGCAGTCGTTTGGAATATGAAGATCTCGGCGGCGGTGCATTGGCGGTGCATTACGGCGATAGGCTGATACTGGTGATAAATCCGGTAGAAACGGTGCTGAAATACGATCCGGGTCGCTCTGCGGAAATTTACGCAGACAGCAAAAAGGCGGACGCTCAGCCGCTTTATCGGACTAAAGGCGCATTTGCCGTGAAGCCGCATAGTATTATGCTGGCAGGGCTGAATTAAAGCGACTTTGCACAAAGACATTTATTGATTTTTAAACATTAAGAAAAATACAGAATATAAAACGCACAAAACCCCGTCACAGAAACACTCTGTGACGGGGTTTATTATATGGCTGAATAGCTGAAAAGTCTTATTTCAAGCGGTTTTTGGACAATAAAAAATCCACCGTAATTCTATCAAAATTACGGTGGATTTATGTCTATGGGCTACGAAAAAGATATTTTCGGCAGTTTTGCGTATGACTTCGAACTCTCGCAAAAACTTATATTCGGTTAATCATATATGCGACTTTTATTTTATTATTCGGGAATAAGAACATCCCCGCCGGAGATTACCACGTCAGATGCGGAAATGGCACTGTCAATGGTATTCGATTCGTCAATTTCGCCTTCGTATGTTATCTGAACATTTTCTCCCACTCGGATAGCTCCGCTTTCTGCATAACGGGAGATGCGCAGATCATTCAGAAGGATTTTGTACGTGATTCCGTCATCGGGATTGGCGCAGAGAATGGAATCGTCTAACAGAATATACTCATCGGTTATCTCCGTAATCTTACCGATAATGGTATTCTGATACGGCTCATACTCTGCTTCGGTGGAATTCTCTTTTGCATATTTGATAATCTTACTGGCTGCATCTTCTCCGATATTGAAGAGGTATTGGTAATTAAAAGCGTTTGTCCACAGATAGCCATCTACAGTAACATACATGGCAACTTTATATACGCCGAGAGTTTCAGATGTGATCGTAAAACTGTAATACTCTCTATCATGTGCAACCCATTTCTCATCCTCAACAAATGGTGCATTTTCGCATCCGGCAAGAACTTCCCATACATAGTCATCATTGCTCAGTGTATAGTGTTTTTTGTTCGGACTGTCGCCGTTTACAGAGAACCGCTTCAATTCAATTGCTTTTGGGAGGTCTACCAGCTTGAAGAGCTCACCGAGCGTGTGCGGAGGTTCATAATTATCCCTCTTGAAGGTATAACAACTACCTTCCATCCTCACGGCGACAAGCTGGCTCTTATCAGCATATTTTAACTGATACACTTCAAATTTTTCAGTGTATCTATCTCCTTCAATTTCGTCAATGCCCAATACGGTATATGTTCCAATCAAATCGCCAAGGAGTTCTTCAGACACAAGGCGACCGTGACTTCGGTATACAATACCGTCAATTGTTACTTCAGTGTATTTCTCAAAAACGGTTTGATATTCCCATGGCCATACAATTCCTGATTCGCCTGCCATAATGTTAATGTCTTTATACCTATCGTTTGTGCCTCCTGGTGTAGGTTCGCCGCCTAAAAGCGATGGAAGAACAAGCGCGCCTACAACAATGATCACAGCAAAGCAGGCTGCTATTGAACCCAATTTGAGCAAATGATTTTGTTTTTTCTTGCATTCTGCTGCCGCCTCGACAAGATCCTCATCGAGGTTACCGATGGCATTGGAAAATCTCGGTATTTTCATATTTCAACGCCCTCCTTAATGAGATAGTCCCTTAGTTTGTTTCGGGTGTAGAACAACATATTTTTGACCTTACTTTTGGTAAACCCAAAGCGCTCTGCAATTTCTCCGATAGAATCGAAGTAGAAATATTTCCGGATAAAGACATTTCGCACGTCCTCCTTTTGTGTGCGCAGGAAGTGGCTGACCAGTTTGCCTACGTCCTCGTCACTCACGTCGGGGGCATACCGATCATCCGGCAGTACCGATTCCAGTTCATCCAGGGACAACATTACATCCGCTGACCGTTTTTCACGCTTCATAAACTCCAACCGCTTCAGAGACAGGTTTCTCGCAATCTTACAGACAAAGGACATAAAATTACTCGGTCTTGTAGGCGGAATTGCATTCCACACTCCCACGTATGTATCGTTGACACATTCTTCCGAATCCTCGTGATTGTTCAGAATGTTATAGGCAATACTGTGGCAGAGCTTGCCGTACTTTGCATCCGTTTCCTTGATTGCCTGCTCATCCCGTTCAAAGTAGAGTTCTATGATTCTCAGATCATCCATGTTGTTCACCTCCCTTGTCAGACCTAAAAGCGCTTTCACCCATTAAGTACGTTTTTTCCGGCGTTGGTCTTATAATTAATAAAAAGTCGTGAATCTTTTTATCAAATAAAAATGATTGTTTTTCTAACTATATCATATTTCCACATTTCTTTCAATTCCTACAGAAAATGTCGTAAAATTGTTTCAATGCATTCAATATAGGAGTTGAAAATATGAGAACATACACCCAAGAAGAAAAGCAAGCGGTCATTGACCGTGTTATATCCGGTGAGCTGTCGACGCATATCCTCGCCGACATCGGCATACCCAAGAGTACATTTTACGGTTGGTTACGAGCTTACCGCGAGGAACAGGAAGCCGATAACCGAAGGACAGTCAGTATCCGCAATTTTCATTTGCTTGAAAACAAAGTCGCACGTTTGGAGAGCATTGTTGAAATTCTTAAATCTGCGCCCTGCACACCCAAGGCACCTTTGAGGCAACGGTTATATGCTGCCGAGCAGCTTTACGGAAAATATAACGTGCACGTGATCTGTGATGCGTTTGACATTCCCCGAGGAACATTTTATAACCACGTTCTCCGCAACAAGAAAGACAACACGTGGTATGTGAAACGTCGGGAAGAACTACGGCTTCGCATACAGGAGATTTACGACGAAAGCAATCAGATCTTCGGTGCCGCTAAAATTGCGGCAGTCATGAAAAGTGAAGGATTCAAAGTCAGCAACGAAATGGTGCGCACGCTTATGCGTGATATGGGGTTAGTCAGCATTCGTCAGTCGGCGAAGAAATTATACGAGGACGAAGGCCGCAAATACAAAAACCACCTTAACCAAGAGTTTGACACGTGCAAACCGAACGAAGTGTGGGTTAGTGATGTTACCTATTTTAAGTACGGCGAAAACGCTTATTATATTTGCGTGATTATCGACCTGTTCTCCCGTATGGTCGTGAGTTATAAAATTGGAAAGACCAACAGCACGCAACTTGTGAAGTCGACTTTTCAGATTGCCTATAAAGCACGCCAACCGGATTCAAGTTTGATCTTCCACACCGATCGTAGCGGTAACTACCGTTCCAAAGCGATGAACGACTATATGCGGTCACTGCACATCACGCACTCTTTTTCGCGTGCGCACGTGCCGTATGACAATTCCGTAATGGAATCGTTCTTTGCTTCTATGAAACGGGAGGAGTTATATCGCACCAAGTATCGCTCGGAATCAGACTTTCGAAGTGCGGTGGACAAGTACATGATTTTCTATAATACCAAACGCCCGCACAAGAAATTGCAATACAAGACTCCCGAACAGAAAGAAGAAGAATATGCCTTGAAACTGAAGGATTTCTGAGACACGTGCAGACAGACTAAAGGGTTCAAAAAGGTTTGTTTTTAATTTTCCGGATTGCCAAATCCGAGTTATTCGTTTTTTAGTCCGACTGACAAAAAGAAAATGCGACCTCGAAAAGCCGCATAAATACTGGATTTTATAATAAAAACACCATTGACTCCGAACTTAAGGGCTCAGATTTCAATGGTGTCTTTATATGGCGGAGAGGAAGGGATTCGAACCCTTGTGGGGTTGCCCCCAAACGGTTTTCAAGACCGCCTCGTTATGACCACTTCGATACCTCTCCGTATCGTGCTATGATATTATAGCACGGATTTTTAGTTTTGTCAACACTTTTTTCGGATTTTTTTAAAATTCCTGCATTTTTGTCCGTAATACAGTTTTCGGGCTGAACGGCACTCAGTCAGAGTTTGATATTACCACCGAACATTTTAACAAAATCGGGTGCTTTTGCTTTGAAGCATTTTCCGTCAAGATAGGAAAGACAGCCGGCATCGGTAGTGAATTTAAAATGCAACTCATAACTGCACAGCGCCTGATATTTGAAGCCGTACTTTTTGTTCAGCTTGTTGTTCCCGTATTTTCCGTCACCGAGCAGAGCGTGACCGATATACGCAAGGTGCGCTCTTATCTGATGCGTCCTGCCTGTGAGCAGGTCGACCTTTAACAGCGAGTTTTCGCCGTTGTACGCTATGACCTTGTACTTTGTCTTTATCGTGAGATTGCTTTTTGTCTTTTTGTCGCTGATTTTTACCGTGTTGGTGTCGCTGTTCTTTTCAAGATATGCGGTAAGCGTTGCGCTGTCGGGAGTTACCTTACCGCAGGCAATGCACAGATACAGCTTTGTAAGCTCTCTGTCCCTTATCTTCTGATTGAGTATTCTGAGCGATTCGGCATTTTTCGCCGCAATCACTATACCGCAGGTGTTGCGGTCTATGCGGTTGCACAGTGCCGGAGCAAACGAAAGTTCGTTTTCCGGTCTGTATTCGCCCTTGTGATAAAGATAGCTCTTGATGCGGTTTATAAGCGTGTCGCTGTCGCCGCTCTCGTCCTCGTGGACTACCATTCCGACAGGCTTATCCACAAGCAGAATGTTTTCGTCCTCGTAGACAATGTCTATCTTATCGCTTACCGCAGTGAAATCATCGGGGTCCGACTTTGCTTTCGGTATCAGCATTTCATCGGGGATAAACAGCTTTATTATGTCGTTTTCCGCAATATGCGTGTCGGGCTTGCATTTCTTGCCGTTTAGCTTTATGCAGTTCTTACGGGCGAGCTTACAAATCTGCCCCTGCCCCAGCGGAAACGATTTAGACAAAAAGCGGTCAATACGCTGACCGCTGTCGTTTTTTGTAACCTTTATTTCTTTCATCGGTGGCTCACTTCTGTATTCTTGAAAAGCCGTACTGCGAGAAATGCTCTATCGCCTTGTTGAAGTAATCACCCGAGCTTTGACAAGCCGTTGCAACATCGGTGAGCTTTGCTTTTGCTATTTCCCACTTTTCCTGCATCACCTCGTTATCATCGGCTTCAAGCCAGAGCTGGTTTTCCCAGATACCGTATTTAAGATTGATTATATATGCTTTTTTCATACTTCTCCTTTTTATTCCTGCCGAATTTTTCATTTCAGAAAAGCAGTTGAATACGGGAGGGGCGAGCCCACTCACCTATAATTTTGACAGTTTGCCGTGATTACAGCTTTCCGCCCTTTGTTCCGCCGAGCTTGCCGCCTGTAAATCCGTCAAGAATGTTGGTATCAAAGCTGAATGTCAGTGCCTTGTTTTCACGTTCACGCTTTAATGCGAGTGAAATCATCTCGTCTAAAAGCTCGGAATACTTCACGCCGACAGGCTCCCACAGATAGAACGCAAGGCTGCCCGGAATCGTGTTGATTTCATTCAGATAAACGTTGCCGTTGTCCATATCTATCATAAAGTCAATTCTTGACGTACCCGATGCGCCAAGACTCTTGAATGCCTTTACCGCAAGGGTACGTATCTGCTCTCTTGTTTCATCGGATATATCGGCAGGTATCTTTCTCTTGAGCGTTGCCATACCGCTTGACTTACCGCCCTTATCGCCTGCGATATACTTATCCTTGTAGCTTAATATCTCGTCGGTGTTTACAGGCTCTTCGCATTCCGATGCGTGAGCGGTAGCATAGTCGCCGCATACCGAGCAGTTGATTTCCTTGAGGTTTGTTATAGCAGGCTCGACAAGCAGCTTTGAAGCATAGGTAAATGCGTTGTCAAGCGCTTCGTCAAGCTGTTCGTCATTGTGCGCTATCATAATTCCTACGCTTGAGCCGAGATTTATCGGCTTTACTATAAGCGGATATGCTATCTTCGCCTTAATATCCGCCTTTACAGCGTCTGCGTCCTTTGCGTAGTCGCTTATATGGATTACCGTTCCGTCAAGGACGGGTATGCCGTTATCCTTGAATACGGTTTTCATAACATACTTATCCATACCTACAGCAGATGATATTACATCACAGCCGACATAAGGAACGCCGATCGTCTGTAAATATCCCTGGAATACGCCGTCCTCAACGTTCGTACCGTGTACTATAGGGAACGCAACGTCTATCGTTGCATATACGTTGTTGCCGAATCTCTTTCCGGGATAAAGCACAAGCTGTACCTTTCCGCCGTCGTTTACAAGTATCACTCTGTGGCTTTCCTTGAGAAGCGATTTCAGATTCCTGTACGATGCGATGTTTCCTATCTTTTCTCCGACATACATTTCATTGTTCTTTGTAATGTATACAGGTATCACCTCATACTTATCCTTGTTTATGGAATTGCAAGCCTGAAGTGCGGATATGATGGACACCTCATGCTCAACGCTTTTTCCTCCGAAAAATACACCTACTCTGATTTTCATGTTCTTATCCTTTCTTTATGTCAATTAAGTATTATCTGTGCTTGTTTGCGAGTTTTCCGTCCTGTAGCTGAGATCTCTCAGGTCAATATTCACTCTGACATAATCGCCGTATGAAAGTACAACGCTCTTTGCTTTTTCGGGAACTATGTAGCAGACATAGCCGTCTGAGCCGATCCCTGCGGAGAGAGCCACTGAAGTGCTGAAGCTCTTTCCTTCGTCAAAGCCCCACGCTCTGTCGCAGCCTATATCGCCGTCATAGACACAATTAAGGTCATTGGAAAGCCACTGCTTTTCATCGGTTGTGTTCTTGACTTTCAGGTGGAACGCAACATACATATAGCCCTTATCCGCTCCGCCGTACATAATATCCGTTCTGAAAACCTCATCGCAGATAAAGCTGTATTCGTCTGTCTGAGCGGTTTCGTTGAAGTTTACACGCTGTACCTCCTGAGTTGCTGAGGATTCTTCTGCAAATGAGATTTCTTCTATGTAACCGTTGTTGTCAAAGTTGTCACCGATGTTGTCGCCGATTACCGAGAAGATTCCGCCGAATATGGAAATAATGATACCTATTACCGTAGGCGCAAAGAACATTATAATGAAAACCGTTATAATTGTCTTTACGATTTTTTGCTGCTGAGAAGCGTTATTCCGAGAGCTGTTTACATTGCTCTGTGACGGCTGTTGTGAGGCATTATACTCATTCTGACGCATCTCTTGTCTGCGTCTGTATTCTTCCTCTTTCCTTTTCTTTTCCTCACGGTATGCCTTTACACTTGCGTTGTTGTCAAACGGTGCGCCGCACTGTATACAGCAGTTTTCGTGTTCTACATCAAGCTTTGCTCCGCAGTAATCGCAAAATACGTCCATAATATCTCCCTCGTTTTAAACTTTTGCTTTACACAATATCAATAATTATCCGGCAGATCGTTTTCAAGAAGAACTATCTTCTTCTCTCCGCCTGTCTTTATATTTTCAACCTTTGCAAGAGCCTCGTTCAGATTCTTTGCAACGTATGTCTTTTCTTCGGGGTATCCCTTTGCCTTAAGACCGTCAATTATCGGCACTGCCTGACGTTCGCCTACTGCGATAACAAAGTCGCAAATTTCAGCCGCCTGTTCTCCGAAACGCTTGTTAAGTTCGTATTCCTTTTCGCCAAGCTCTACCATTCCCGGCGAAACAAGTATCTTAAAGCCCTCGAATACGGCGAGCGTATCAAGAGCCGCCTTTGCGCCTGTAGGATTTGAATTGAAAGCGTCGTCTATTATCGTCTTGTTTGTACCCTTGATTATCTGCAATCTGTGCGGAACGCATTCAAGACGCTTGACAGGCATAACAAGGTCAGCAAACGGAACGCCGAGCGTATTCGCAACGGCTATCGCACCGACTATATTCTGTACGTTGTGGCTGCCGATGAGCTTTGTCGCAAACTGCTTTTCTTCATTACCGTTGTGAACCGTGAACTGTGTGCCGTTCTCGCTGACGAAAATATTGTCCGCATAATAATCCGTGCCGCCGCCAAGCGAATAGGTCACCTTGTTCTTGTTGCACTCGTGCTTTGCTATATATTCGTTATCGTAATTGAGGAATATAATGCCGTCATTATCGGGAAGGCTGTCGGCAAGCTCGAATTTTGTCTTTATTATATTGTCGATTGACTTGAATGTTTCGAGATGCTGAGGGCCTATCGACGTGATGATTCCGTGCTTCGGCTTTACTATATCGCAGATTTCCTTGATTTCACCGACATTCTTAGCGCCCATTTCGCACAGGAATATTTCGTGCGTTGCGTTAAGCTGTCCACGCACCACCTTTACAACACCCATAGTCGTGTTGTAGCTTTCGGGAGTCATAAGCACGTTGTACTTTGCACCGAGCAGCTTTTCAAGATAGAACTTTGTACTTGTTTTGCCGTAGCTTCCTGTAAGTCCTACTACGGTAAGGTCGGGAAGACCGTTTATTATACGCTTTGCGTCATTGATATAATGACGGTTTATCATAAGTTCGATCGGCTTATTTATAAGGTTTGCAATCATTGCCATAACAAGCGTTAAAATCTGTACGCACATTGTTATTGCAAGCGAAGCGTAACCCATTCCGAGCGTCAGGAATACAAGCAGTATCAAAAGTACATAAAGGATAACCGATGTCACCGTCATTCTCATTACTCTCGGAGTGAACACCAGCTTTTTCTTTGCCTTTTTCGGCGCAGAGAACACAATGTCAAGGAACAGAAAAGCCGCCGCTATAAAGCAGGTGGACGCATTTGTTTCGCCGCATATAATAAATGTAAGTATCGCACCTATTGTAAACACATGGCGCATTATAACATCTTTTATATTCTTTCCTATCCACTTGAACTGCTCATCGGCATGATATGAGTTTAGCTGGAACATATGCATATAGTGTATAAAATTAAGTCCGCACGATGCGCCGAGCGCCATACCGAGTACGGCAACGGCGATTAAACGTAAAATATCCAAAATAAATTCTCCGTTCTGTTTTATTTAATGTCAAGGAATGATGCCAATACTCTTGAGAATGTGTACCAACCCTCAAGAAAAGCATAGTGTCCCACACCTTCGATAGTAACAAGTCCGCTGTCTTTTATAAGCTCGCTCATTTTAACCCCGTCGGACAGGGGAGTAGCATCATCCTTATCGCCCCATATAAGCAGGGTGGACTGCTTTATTTCGGGCAGGAGATAAGTCAGATCCTCGTTTACTACCTTTACAAGCGTTGCCCTCATTACAGGCGATGCCGCAAGATAATCTGCACTGCCTCGCTTGTTCCTCATATTTTCAACGGCATCGGGAAACAGCTTTTTCATAGGTGCGGTACTCATTACCGCCTTGCCCATTTTATATGTCCGTGTCTTGATTTTTGAGGATACGCTTTGCTTTGGCTTAATTCCGGCACTGTCCGTAAGAATTATCTTTTCGGGTGTCAGCACGGGCTTTTCACGGGTAACAGCCTTTATTATAACTCTGCCGCCGAAGCTGTGTCCGAGTACAACAGTAGGTACGATTCCGAGCTTTTTGCAGAATGTGCCGATGAAGTCAACATAATCGTCAACGCACCACGGCTTTTTCGGCTCGTCGCTTTCACCGAAGCCCGCCATATCGGGCGCAACCACTCTCATATGAGGCGACAGCATATCGACAATATTTTTGAACAGCGTAATATTACTGCCCCAGCCGTGAAGGAGGAGTATTACCCCTCTGCCGTTATCTTCACCCTCATCAATATAGTTTATTCTTAAATCGTTTATATCAATAAACAAGATCGTTCTTACCTTTCGGTTTGATTAAAATTAAATATCGGACGGAATTTTCACACACTCCGCCATTGTTTATTATATTATTTTTACGCTGTGATGTCAAGAAAAATAACTGTAAAGTGTTTCTGTGCGTCTGACGGGATTTGTAATCGCTATGCACAAAAAAATCCGCCGTCTGCCTTCAGGCAAACAGCGGAAGGAATATATTCAGTTTGTAGAAAAAGTCTGTTTTTTCAAAAAGTGCTTGTTCTCAATCCCTATCCCCTTTAGGACACTCTGTTGGCTTTGCTTCGTGCAAAGCTTGGTGTGTCCTTATTTCGGCATCCTTGCCGAAAACCCCTTTCCCTCGTGAAAGGCTGTGTATGCTTGGTTGGCTCTGCATCGTGCAGAGCCTTTGGGCATACACGCCCGGCGTCCGTGCCGGGGCTGAATGTGGGGCTGCCGCCCTCACCAAGCAAGGACGCGCTTGCTGTCAGTCGCACACAGTCGCTGCACGATGCAGCGACACCAACGACTGACAACCCGCATTGGGGCTACGCCCCAAACCCCACTTTAAAATTGTATAGTTTTTGATAGCCTGCAAAATTATAACATTATTTCTGCTTTTTGTCATCTGTGTTTTTGCTGTCGGATTTTTTGTTCTTGACGAAGATTTTCTTTATATCTTTAAACTCGTGCTTTTCCTTTTCCTTTTTCATATAAGGGGGGTGAGGGAAGTAGACCGGCTCGTTTGTTTCGTCATCTATATGGTCGATGTCACGGTACACGTTTGAGTCGGAGGGAAGTTCTTTCTTTTCGAGTCGTTTTTTGACCCTGTTTTTTGTGAAGCTGTATACAACGGCGAACAGGGGTATGCCGATGATAAGGCCGACAAAGCCGAACAAGCCCTGACCGACAAGCATACCGAAGATGACCCAGAAGCTCGAAAGTCCGGTCGAGTCGCCGATAATCTTCGGGGCGAGGACGTTACCGTCAATATTCTGGATGATAACGACCATAATGGTGAAATAGATGCACTGGATCGGGTCAACGAGGACGAGCAGCAGCATACACGGGATAAATCCAATAAACGGTCCGAAATAGGGAATGATGCAGAATATACCCATAACAACGCCGCAGAGTACGGCATAGGGCATATTGAAGATGCTCATAAGCAGTACATAGACCATACCAATAATAAAGCTGTCGAGTATCTTTCCTGTGATAAACTGACCGAAGGACTTGTTTACCTCACGGGTGCTGTTGATAATCTTTGTAGCGACCTTAGGCTTGAACAGGCAGTAGAGGATTTTTTTGAACTGAGCGGCGAAAAGCTCCTTACTGTTGAGGAAGTAGATGGCGATAACGAAGCCGAGCAGGAGGTTCATGAACACGCTGATTATGTTCATGACGTTGGACGAAATCAGATTCCATATATTGTTCATCTGAGGGAGAAGCTCGGTTGACAGCCAGCTGTTGAGCATATCGGAAATGCCGCCGGTGAACTGGAGGACATAAGCCTCTACCTCTGGGTAGTTTCTGAGGGTCTGCGATACCCAGTCGCTTATCTGTGTAACGTATGTCGGCATATTGTTTACGAGCATAGTGATAGTGTCGATAAGCTGAGGGAGAAGTACCCAGATTATACCTGTGAGTATAAGCAGGGCAAGAATCATAGTTATAGCCACGCTCATAACTCTTGCGACCTTACGGACGGGGAAGGTTTTGGGCGGTGGTTCTTCACCGGGGTGTTCACGCTCGAACTTCTCACGCTTTTTGTCCTGTATTGTATAGAACAATCTGCGCAGGCACGGCTTTTCGATGAAAGTCGCTATCGGGCAGAGAATATACGCTATTACAAAGCCGTATAGGACGGGGGTCAGTATAGACAGGAACGAGAAGACGCTGTCGAGTATTTCTTTAATCTGTGACAGACCGAGGAAGAACACGATAGCGGCGGCGATAACGAGGAATGCGGTCACTCCCCAGTAGAGATATTTTTTATCCCATTTGAAGTTCATTACATCACACCTTTATATTGATATGGAAGTTACTGCTTTTATTATAGAATTATCGGCGGAAGTTGTCAAGGGTATGCAGGGAGGAAATGAATGTTGGATGGGGAATAATGAGAAATTGAGGGGTGAGGGGCGAAGGGATGGATGTGCTTTTGAGAGGGTTGGTGCGGATGCAAAACAACAGAGCGTTCATTTAAAGGCAAGGGTGTTGGTGCGGGGAGAGGGGTTGTTGTCCTTTTACAATGGTTGTGGGGATGGAGAGGTTCGATGCAACGGGAGGGGCAAGCCCGCTCCCCTACGAAAAGCGAGAGGGATAGTGCGGAAAATCTCATTGATGGTGCAGATGGGAAGCAATCCCCACCATAGTTGGCTCGGCTTGACCGAGCAACAGAACCTCACCCTTTTTCGAGTGGAGGCAAGGGTGATAGTACAAGGCAATGGGATTGTTGTCCTTTTACAATGGTTGTGGGAATGGAGAGGTTCGGTGCGACGGAAAGCAATCCCTCCGGTAGTCGCCCGAATTTTTGTGGGCGACAGCACCTCACCTTTGACAAGGGACGGGCATGGATGCCCGAAGTTGAACGCCCAGAGTTTTAAGCATGGATGCTTAAAGTCAGCCACACAAAGCCGTTATGCAAGGATGCATAAAGACAGCCACACAAAGCCGTTGCACGATGCAACGGCACAAATGGCTGTCGATGCACAGATGCAACGGCACAAATGGCTGACGAGGCATGGATGCGAAACCAACAGAGCGTTCATATGGCAAGAATGTGGTGCGAGGCGAGGGATAGTGCGGTTTTGCAATGGTTGTGGGAATAGAAGTATTAGGTGCAACGGGAGGGGCGAGCAAGGCAAGTGATAAGTGTTCTTTTGCAAAGGTTGTAGAAATGGAGAGGGTCGATGCAACGGGAGGGGCAAGCAAGGCAAGGACGCCTGAAATGAACACCCAAAGGCTTTGCAAGGACGCAAAGCCAACAGAGCGTTCATAAAGAGGCAAGGATGCCTTAGCGTGTGTGCCCAAGGGCTTTAAGCATGGATGCTTACAAGTGGTCGCAAAAAGTCGGTGCAGGACGCACCGACCGCAAACGACCACGATTGCAATGGACGCAAAGCCAACTAAGCACACACAGACGCTCAACCTACGAAAAGCGAGAGGGATAGTGCGGAAAATCTCATTGATGGTGCAGATGGGAAGCAATCCCCACCATAGTTGGCTCGGCTTGACCGAGCAACAGAACCTCACCCTTTTTCGAGTGGAGGCAAGGGTGGTGCGAGGCGAGGGATAGTGCGGATGCGAAACAGGCAGAGCGTTTATACGGCGAGTGTGGTAGTGCTTTTCGAGGGATAGTGCGGATGTGAAAGAAACGACAAAAATCCCCCGCAGAAGCTGCGGGGGATAAATTGCTTATTTATTGCTTAAAGCCGAAATTACTTTCTCTTCTTAGCAACGATAACAGCGCCTGTAGCGAGAACTGCGATGCCTGCTACTACTGCAACGCTCTCAACACCTGTGTTTGTGTTGGGCTTTGTAGAATCGCCTGTTGTTGCGGGAGCTTCTGTTGCAGGAGCCTGAGAGTCATCGGGAGCCTTTGTATCATCGGGAGCCTGTGTGTCAGTGGGATCTGAAGCACCGCCGATTGTGGGAACACCCTTTTCATCGAATGAAACGAGAACGTTACCGCTTGCATCCTTAACTTCACACTTTATAACTGTTACTGCTGCGATACCGCTGCTCCATTCCTGAAGACCAACCTGCATGCAACCCATATCTTCGATAGAAGAAACGTCGCCTGCTGCGATGGGGTTAACAAGCTGATCGTTTGTGACAGCATATGTGTAATCACCGACTTTTTCTGTCTTAGCGGGCTTTGTATCATCTAATGTAGAGCCTTCGCCTACAGGACCGAGTAACTCTTCGTCAAGAACGCCCCAGAATTCGCAACCGGGCCAGTTATACTTATCGTAGAGTGCTGCCTTTGCAGCGTCAGGATCGTTCTGAACGCCAAGCTTTTCACCGTTGCATGAGAATACAACAGAACCGCCGATCGTACCGTCCCACAGTTCCTTATCTTCTTCATTTACCTGGAAAGTAAATGTAAGAGCAGCGATCTTTGAGTAGTCGATGTCGAGCTTAGTTGCGGGCTTGCCCTCAGCTTCATTACCCTTGTTATAGAGCTGAATGAGCCATGCGCCTGTACCTGTGCTTAATGCTGCTTCTGTGCCTTCAATCTTTGTGAGGCACTGAGCACTTGCTGCTACGGCTAATGTGCTTGCTGCGAGAGCAGAAGCTACAACGCCAGCCATGATTTTTCTTAACTTCATTGGAAAAATCCTCCTATAAAACTTATTTTCGTTTTGTTACACACTTATGTAACTTTACACACCTATTTTAACATTTCACTTTTTTAATGTCAATGTGCATTATGCCTAAAATGTATGTGAAAATTTATTGAAACTCACGGCATTACACGGCATAAAGGACGTAATTTAAGTAAATTTAAGATTAACGGTAAATTATGTTATGTTTTGTGATAAAAAGGGTGGGTGAAACGGTGATATAATATACCGCTTATACAACGGAATTGTTTCGGGGATTGTTTGGGGATTGCTTGAGGATTGTTCGGTAAAAATGAAAAATGCTTAAAATTTTACTTAAAAGGATTGAGAAAAGCCGTGAAATATGTTATATTAATTGTATATGGGAACTGACCGTATCCCCTAAAAATTAAAAGGACGGAAAAATTATGTCTATCGTATTTGATGAAAACAAGCGTGTATTCAAGCTCGACACGGAAAAATCGAGCTACGCATTCCATATCACCGACAGCAGAAACCTGCTCCACCTATACTACGGCGGTTATATTCCGGAAACGGATATAACTCATATGCTCCGCATACCGAATGATGAGCCGTTTGTCCCTGCGGTGCACGACGCTATGGGGCCTCACAGCTTTGACTGTGCGCCTATCGAATTTCCGACATCGGGCGTTGCGGATTTCAGAGAGCCTGCTATGCAGGTAATGGATATAAACGGTATGTCCGCCTGCGAATGCTACTACAAGGATTACAGAATATCAAACGGAAAGCCGAAATTAAAGGGGCTTCCTGCTACATATGCCACAGACGATGAGGCGCAGACGCTTGAGGTGTTCTGCTACGATCCGCACAGCGGTCTTGATATTACGCTTATGTACAGCGTATTCCCGAAATTTGACGTTATCACAAGAAGCGTAAAGGTCGAAAACAACGGTCTTGCCGCTATCGACCTGCGCCGAATCATATCAATGAGCCTTGATCTTGACAGAATGGACTACGATATGATAACACTGCACGGAACATGGGCAAGAGAACGCCATGTACAGCGTTTTCCTATACGTTTCGGCAAGCAGTCGATAGATTCCAACAGAGGTGCTACAAGCCACGCTCACAACAACTTCTTTGCACTGTGCGACCACACCGCAACAGAGGACTTCGGTGAAGCGTATGGCTTTGCTCTGGTGTATTCGGGTTCGTTCTTAGGAATGGCAGAGGTAGGTCAGTACGAAAAGACAAGGGCTCTGCTCGGTATAAATCCGTATGACTTCTCGTGGCACTTAGAGCCGGGAGAGGATTTTCAGGCGCCGGAGGTCATCATGACCTATTCCGGCGAGGGCTTAGGTCAGATGTCGAGAAACTTCCACGATGTAATGAGGAACAACCTTATCAGAGGAAAGTGGAAGGATATGCGCCGTCCTATACTTATTAATAACTGGGAAGCGACCTATTTCAACTTTGACACGGACAAGCTCCTTGATATAGCAAGAGAGGCTAAGAAAGCCGGAATCGAGATGCTCGTCATGGACGACGGCTGGTTCGGTCACAGAAACGATGATAAATCTTCCCTCGGCGACTGGTTTGTGAACGAGGACAAGATAAAGGGCGGTCTTAAGCACCTCGTAGACGAGGTAAACAAGATAGGTCTTAAGTTCGGTATATGGTTCGAGCCTGAGATGATAAGCCCTGACAGCAAGCTGTATGCGGAGCATCAGGACTGGTGTATACACATTCCCGGCAGACACCGCACAACTGTAAGAAGTCAGCTTGTACTTGATTTTTCAAGAAAAGAAGTGCGTGACTATATCTATGAGCAGATGAAGGCTATCCTTTCAAGCGCAAACATAGAATATGTAAAGTGGGATATGAACAGACAGCTCAGCGAGGTCGGCAACGAGGTATTCCCTCCCGAAAGACAGCGTGAGATATGGCACAGATATGTCCTCGGCGTATATGAAATGCAGGAAAGACTGCTGACAGACTTCCCTGACCTGCTCCTTGAAAACTGTGCGGGCGGCGGTTCACGCTTTGACGCAGGTATGCTCTACTACTCTCCTCAGATATGGACAAGCGATGATACCGACGCTATAGAAAGGCTCAAGATACAGTACGGCACTTCTATGTGCTATCCCTGCTCCTGCTTCGGGGCTCACGTTTCGGACAGCCCGAACCACTGTGTAGGCAGAATTACACCTTTTGAAACAAGAGGACACGTTGCGATGTCGGGTACGTTCGGCTATGAGCTTGACGTTACGAGGATTTCGGACGATGACAAATATGCGATAAAGGAACAGATAGAAGAATTCAACAAGTACAATCCGCTTGTGAGAACGGGCGATTATTACAGAATCGGCAATCCGTTCGCAAACGACCGCTTTGACGCATGGCAGTTTGTCGCAAAGGACAAGAGCGAAACGCTCCTCGAATATGTACAGGTTCTCAAGGAGCCGAGCGTATTCCTGCACAGAGTAAAGCTGAAGGGGCTTGAAAAGGGCTGTTATTACAGGCACGAGCAGACGGGAAGGGTTTATTCGGCAGAGCTTCTGATGAACAGCGGATTTGACATTCCGTCGTTGTGGGGGGATTTCAGGTCGTTTATTGCACATTTTGTAAGGGTGAAGTGAGGCTCTGTTTATCTTGGTTGCACAACGTCACGATAAAACGTAACAATAATGAATCAGATAGCTTTTCACAGTATTTGTAGGGGAGCGGGCTTGCCCCTCCCGAAATATCATTGAGTATACTTGCACCGCTTGTATAGTGAGTGCTGCATTAAATACTGCGATTTAAGCTGTTTCGTTTCTTTTCACGGGAGGGGCGAGCCCCTCCCCTACGAAAGAATTATTACGATATTCTTGCAAGATGAAGTAAAGGCGCTCGTCTTATGATTATGCGATTTACAATAAAACGCAACAACTCAAAAAACAAACCACGTTTTCCGTTATTCGTAGAGGAGCGGGCTTGCCCCTCCCGAAATGCAATGATTATAACATTCGCCGTTTGCAAAGCAGAAGCTGCATTAAATACTGCGATTTAAGCTGCTTCTTTCCTTTTCACGGGAGGGGCGAGCAAGGCAAGGACGCCTTAGCGTGTGTGCCCAAAGTTTCGCAAGGATGCGAAACACAAAAGCACACACAGACCCTCCCCTACGAAAGAATTATTGCGATATTCTTGCAAAATGAAGGTACAGATAAAATGACCGATTATCCTAAGAGAAAACCAACACGTCTGAAAAATTATGATTACAACTCTACCGGCACATATTTTGTTACTGTCTGTACTCAGAACAGGATTAATTATTTCTCAGATATAGTTATTTCAAATGCAAGTGAGCCGGCTACCGTGCGATTGACACGTTTCGGAAAGATTGCAGAGGAACAGATAAAAGCTATCAATTTCAAATATGTTGATGTGGATATAGAGAACTATGTTATCATGCCGAACCATATCCACATGATTGTTTCAATGTTCTACGATAACGAAAAAGATAACAACATATCTGTTACAGATGTAGTGAGAATCTTTAAATCGCTGACCACAAGGTTATGTAAAGTCGGACCTGTGATTTTTCAACGTTCATTTTACGACCATATAATCCGAAATGATACAGATTATTCAAGGATTCTTAATTATATCAATAATAATCCTTCCAAGTGGGAAGAGGACAGTTTATATAATAGTGCAAAAACAGTCACTGTCCTTTAATATGATAAAACTGTAAAGGTGAAATATAATGAAAAAACTCGGTGTTATACGGCTATTTATCTGCCTTGCGGCGATAATAACAGAGCTTTTGCCGCTCGGAGCAGTGCTTAAATACGGATTGATGTCCGACAACGGTCATTTGATTTTCAGGTTTGAAAATTACTCATATTTCGATGTCACGCCGTTCGGATACGCAATGTTCCACTATATGATATGCGCTGTGACAACTACTATTACGGCTATGCTTTCTCTGCTGTGGATATTCTTCGGGAAGAAACGGCAGACGCCGATCACGGTGCTTTCCGCCATTGCTCTTGCGATGTCGGCTGTACCGTACATTATAATGACGTTCAACGTTTTTACCGTGATAATATCCGCATTGCTTGCGGCGGTGCTGGTAATATCGGTTGTAATGCAGATAAAGCACGAATAGAAAGGACTTATGTTATGGCACGTTCATCCAACCAGAAGCAGAAAATTCTTTATATCGAAAAAATGTTCCGTGAAGAATCGGACGAACTTCACGCTCTGACTGTTGCCGGAATACAGGAAAAGCTGGAAAGGCTCGGAATAACGGCGGAACGCAAAGCACTCTACTCCGACATTGAAACGCTCCGTGACATTCTCGGAATGGATATATGCTCGGATAAGAACGGAACGTATTATCTTGCCTCCCGTGATTTTGAGTTTGAGGAATTACAGCTGCTTGCGGACGCTGTGGCCTGCTCGAAATTCATTTCAGAAGAAAAATCAAGGGCGCTTATCGGCAAGATCGCCCACCTTACAAGCAACTTCCGTGCAAATGAGCTTCAGCGGAGCGTTATTGTCGCAAACCGTGTAAAAACCGTAAACAAGAAGATATACTACAGCATAAACAAGATACACGAAGCCATTGAAAACGGCAGAAAGATAACCTTCCACTACTTCAACTACGATATAAAAAAGAGAAAGATTTTCAGAAATGCGGACGGACGTTATACTATGTCGCCGTATCATCTTGCGTGGGAGGATGAAAACTACTACTGCATAGGCTTTTACGAAAAATACAACTCGGTTTCAAACTTCAGGGTTGACCGTATGGAAGACGTTGAGGTGTCAGACGAGCCTGCGATAATCTCGGAGGACTTCAACCTTGCGGAATATACACGGAAAATATTCGGTATGTTCGCAGGCAAGGAAACGATAAGAATAAAGCTGAGGTTCGACAACTCGCTCACAAGCGTTGTTATGGATAAATTCGGGTCGGATATAACCATGCACAAGCTGGACGAGAATAACTTCTATATATCAAAGGATATAAACGTAAGCCCGACCTTTTACGGCTGGCTGTTCCAGCTGGGTGTAAAGGCGGAAATAATCGAGCCGTTGTCGGCAAGAAACGACTTTGTCGCTTTTATCGACAGCCTCAGAGATATGTATTGATCCGAAAGGCTGTGGTAACATTGTCAGCGACAATCAAAGCGTTTTTTAAAAAGCTGCCGAAATGGCTGTATTATGCCGTTCCTGCGTTCCTGCTGTCGCTTGCTCTCACACTGATTGCAAAAAACACGGCAGACTTTGCGCAGTGGTACAGCACAACGATATACCCGTTTTTTGTGGGTACTGTAGGACGGATCTCATCCGTACTGCCCTTTTCGCTGTGCGAGATACTGCTTTATGCGGTTATCATACTTGCCGCCGTCGGCGTTGTCTTTACCGTGATACGCTTTGTAAAGGGCAAGGGCAAGCGGAAAAAGCTGTTGATGAGGGTGCTTGCGGTCGTGGTATGCTTTGCGGTAAGCGTGTTTATGGTGTTTACACTTTTCTGCGGAATAAACTACAACCGTTTTACATTTTCCAAGGTAAGCGGATTTACCGTTGAAACATATACGGCGCAGGAGCTTGCGGATCTTTGCGTGTATATTCTGAAGAATGCAAACGACGCTGCCGGAAAAATAGAAACGGACGAAACGCTGACGGTATCGCTTGACGGTAAAATCGATATTGATGAAGAATGTAAAAAGGCAATGAACCGGCTCGGTGAAAGGTATGACAGCCTGTCGGGGTTTTATCCGGACGCAAAGGCTGTAATTGCGTCAGAGGGTATGTCTTATATGAAAATACTCGGTATGTATGCGCCGTTTACCATAGAGGCAAATTATAACGCAAATGCGCCGGACTTTGCGAAACCGTTCACGGTGTGTCACGAGCTGTCGCACCTGAAGGGTTTTATGCGTGAGGATGAGGCGAACTTCATCGCTTATCTTGCCTGCACAGGCTCGGATAACGTGTATCTGCAATATGCAGGGTGGGTATATGCTCTTATCTATGCCGCAAATGCGCTTTATTCGGCGGCAGGAGCGGAAATATACAGCGAACTTATGAGCTATGCGGACAGCAGGATAATAGCAGAGCTTAAAGCAAACAGCGAATACTGGAAGAAATACGAAACACCGGTCGCTGCTGTCGCCACAACGGTGAACGATACCTATCTTAAGTCGCAGGGGCAGTCTGACGGCAAGAAGTCTTACGGCAGATTCGTGGATCTGATGATAAGCTACGAAAAAATGCAGGCAAGTGAATAAAACGCTGTACAGCGTTATCAGACTGTCGATAAACCTATATAATTTTTGAAAATGGGGTTTGGGGCGCAGCCCCAAGCGGGGTGAGGGCGGCAGCCCCACATCAGCCCCTTTCCGGGGGAAAGGGGTTTGGGGTTAGGGATAGTGAAATTTCACTATTCTTAAAAAAACAGACTTTTTCTACAACTGAAACGCTGTACAGCGTTATAAATATAATTATCATTTATTCCCGACCGTTATGCAAAGCTAAGGCAAGCACCTTGTTTTCACAAGGTCGGAATTGTCAGCGGCGACCCGCCGCAGGTCGGAGTTTGGGGCGGCACATTGCCGCAGGAGATTTTATGGCAAATAAGAAATTGTACAAGAAAGAAAGGTTTTCGGGTTGTATTGTAGGTGCCGCCGCAGGTGATGCACTCGGTTCTCCCGTAAAGACATTGACAAGAAGTCAGATCAAGGATCTGTACGGCAAAAAGGGCATACTTAAGCTAAGTCCCGAGAAGCGGCAGAAAACCGCCCGTATATCAGACGAGACCCAGATGATGCTGTTCACGGCACACGGTATACTGTGGGCTGATGCGGCAGGGCTGAAAACGGGAGAAGCGAACTGTGCGGATTATGTTTTCCTTGCGCTTCAGCAATGGCTTTATTCGCAGACAGGCGGTACTTCTTCAATCGACCTGCAGTGGATACTTGATGACAATGAAACAGGTTTTCCGTGCGATCTGCTCGGAATATCCGCACTCTGCAAGAAGCGTAATCCCACGAAACAGCTTGTACAGACGCTTGCAGGAATAAAATCCGAAAACGACTACGGCAGGAAGCGCCGTCCGATAAACCAGAACAAGCTGTTTGACTGTCTGCCGAGAGCGATCCCTGCGGGGCTGTATTTTTACAGCGAACCTGAGCTTGCTTTCTCGGTAGGCTGTGACCTTGCCGCCATTACACATTCGCACCCGACAGGATACCTTGCAACAGGCTGTCTTTCTGCCATTATCGCATTTATCTGCAAGGGAAATACCATTGAACGCTCGGTGCTGAACACGATGAAGATACTCAAGGAGCATGACGGCTTTGAGGAGTGCTTTGCGGCGCTCGACAAGGCTCTTTCACTGCTTGACGAGGAAACCTCGCCGCTGACCGATGTAGCGGAGCTTGGAAACGGCAGTACGGCGGACTCTGCGCTTGCCATAGGCGTATACTGTGCCTGCGTGCATTATGACTATCTCAGTGCGGTACAGCTTGCCGCAAATCAGGACGGTATAAGCGATATATGCGCATTTATAGCAGGCGCACTGAAAGGCGCACTGCTCGGATATTCGGAAATTCCGTCGGGATTTGTGAAAAAGCTGCAGTTTGCGGAGCTGATAAAAGACTATGCGGGAAGGATGACAAAAGCCGCTCCAAAAGGTTTTATGAAAAGATAAGGAAGCGATTATAAAAGAATGGTCACGGATATGACTAACGGCAGGACCTTTTCCGTTCTGCTGAAATTCTCTCTGCCGATGCTGCTCAGCGTTGCATTTCAACAACTTTATAACATTGTTGACAGCGTTATTGCCGGCAACTTTGTAAGCGATATGGCGCTGGGTGCAATAGGCGCAAGTTACCCCGTCACAATGATATTCATGGCAGTGGCAACAGGCGGAAGCGTCGGTGCATCGGTTGTTGTCGCACGACTTTTCGGTTCAAAGAACTATACATATATGAAAACGGCGATAAACACGGCGCTGGTTTCGTTTGCGGCAATCGCCGGAGTGCTTACCGTGATAGGCTGTGCCTTATGTTCACCGATGCTGACATTGCTCGGCACACCGGATGATATATTTGCGGACAGCGACATATATCTGAGGGTATATGTACTCGGACTGCTGTTTCTGTTTATCTATAATGCCTGCAACGGTATATTCACCGCCCTCGGCGACTCGAAAACGCCGTTGTTTTTCCTTATAGCATCTTCACTCGGAAATATCGGGCTTGACCTGCTGTTTGTAATAGTATTTCAGATGGGAGTCGCAGGCGTTGCATGGGCTACATTCGCCGCTCAGGGTGCGGCAGGCGTTGCGGCGTTCTTCGTACTTTTAAAACGTGTCGGAAAGATACAGTCGGATACTCCCGAAAAGCCTAAAATATTCTCTTCTGACGCACTCAAGCAGATAAGCCGTATTTCCGTTCCGTCAATATTACAGAGCAGTTTTGTATCGGTAGGAAATCTGTTCGTGCAAAGTCTTGTAAACAGCTTCGGTTCATCGGTAATAGGCGGTTATGCGTCTGCTATCAAGCTGAATACTTTCGCAATAACCTGTTTCTCAACGCTTTCAAACAGCGTGTCTAATTTCTGTGCGCAGAACATAGGCGCAGACAAGACCGACCGTGTTAAAACGGGTGTGAAGTCGGGTATGCTGATGTGTCTTGTTATAGCGATACCTTTTGTAGTGTGCTTCCTGCTTTTCGGCGGAACGCTTGTAAACCTGTTTGCGACACAAGCAAATGCGGAGATTATAGCAACAGGCAGTAAGTTTCTGACTATCGTTTCCCCGTTCTATTTCTTTGTCTGCATAAAGATAGTAATTGACGGCGGTGTAAGAGGTTGCGGCGTTATGACGCCGTTTATGATAAGCACCTGTCTTGACCTTGCATTGCGTGTTATTTTCGCCTATATCCTCTCTCCGTTCTTCGACTCGGACGGAATATGGCTGTCGTGGCCCGTAGGCTGGGTGCTTGCGCTGGTTGTAGATCTGTTCTTCTACAATTACTACATAAGAAAAGGCAAAGCCTTCAGCTTGTAGAAAAAGTCTGTTTTTTATAAGATAGTGCGAATTCTCTATCCCTATCCCCCTGCCCCCTTTCCCCGGGAAAGGGGGATTTTACTGGGGCTA
>ERZ780111.34-NODE-34-length-42504-cov-3.14914_pt1 | contig 42504 bp, 47 predicted proteins | sample MGYA00433084_ERZ780111 | MGnify/ENA primary metagenome ERZ780111 (study PRJEB29588, sample SAMEA2144299) | human gut metagenome | biome: human gut; feature: human-associated habitat; material: faeces | place: Denmark | collected 2008/2010 ... | reverse complement strand
CGCGCCCCCCCCCGCCGTGCCCGGCGTCAATCACGATTGTGTATTCACATTTTCCCGGTGAATTTTCAGCCGACACATTACTTGTGGCACGTAGAAATTCAAAAACATAAAAGCCTACACAAAAAAAGCATAAAATAAATATACATATGGGAAACACCCTTTTGCTCATAAAACATCACCCGTTAAATTTTATGAGCTTTTCGTGCCGATTATTATATCTATCAGTATATCATATTTTTTGCCGTTTTCAATTAAAACGTCCTATATATGCGATTGTTTGTTCTTCACACAAAGGTGTTCTTACACGCTAAAATCATCATTATAAATTGTATCATAACACACTTTTGTTTTCAACAAAAAAAGAGCAAGCCTCTTGGCTTGCTCTTTATCTTTAATATCAGAAAATATTAGCCCTTAACCATATTGGCAATTTCATCGGCAAAGTTTTCTTCTTTCTTCTCAAGGCCCTCGCCCTTAGCATAGCGGATGAAAGCGGTAACCTTGATGTCTGCGCCGAGCTTCTTAGCTACGGAGTCAACATACTTCTGAACATTCATGCTACCGTCCTTAACGAACTCCTGTTCAAGAAGGCAGTTTTCTTTATAATACTTGCCGACTTTACCCTCGGCAATCTTAGCAAGAACCTGATCGGGCTTGCCTGCCATCTTAGGATCCTCAGCAAGCTGAGCCTTTATTATCTCGCTCTCATGTTCAATAACGCTTGCGGGAACGCTTGCTCTGTCAAGATAAGCGGGAGACATTGCGGCAATCTGCATTGCAACGTCCTTGCCCATCTCCTTAAATTCAGCAGCAGCGGCAGTCTTTTCATCGGTATCAAAAGATACAAGAACGCCTACTGCACCGCCCGCATGAATGTAAGTTGCGGCAATACCGGTAACTCTTTCAAAACGGCGAATCTTCATATTCTCACCGATAGCAAGAACCATATCCTGAAGATTTTCCTGAACTGTTCTGTCGCTTCCGTCAAGCTTCTTTGTAAGAAGATCGTCAACATCTTTGGGATCTTCATTTATAACAGTCTTAGCAACGCTGAGAACAAAGCTCTGGAACTTATCGTTCTTTGCAACGAAATCGGTCTCGGAATTGACCTCGATAATAACGCTTGTCTGCTTTGCTTCATCGGTGTAAGCCATAACTACGCCCTCGGCAGCAATTCTGCTTGCCTTCTTGGTAGCTGCGGCAAGACCTTTTTCTCTGAGAAAATCTATTGCCTTATCCATATCGCCGTCAGACTCAACGAGTGCTTTTTTGCAATCCATCATGCCGACGCCGGTTTTCTCGCGAAGAGCTTTTACATCACTTGCAGTAAATGCCATAATTTATTCCTCCAGTTAATTAAACTTAAACAGAGCCCGCACTAAAGCACGGGCTTTGCTTCTTGTTAAGATTATTCAGCAGCAGCTTCGGTTTCTGCATCGGCGTTGTCTACGGCACGGATAGCGTCATCGTTGCCGGGGATTACATAATCGATTTCATCGGGATCGCAGTTTGTGTCAACAATAGCGATAATCGGAATGTGAAGCTTCTTAGCCTCTGCAACAGCTATTCTCTCTTTTCTCGGGTCTACTATAAACATAGCAGCCGGCTGTTTCTTCATTTCGGTTATACCGCCCATAAACTTTTCAAGCTTTTCGATTTCGAGCTCGAGCTTAGCAACTTCTTTCTTGGGAAGCATATCGAATGTGCCGTCCTCTTTCATTGCCTCAAGCTGACCGAGTCTCTTAATTCTCTGCTTAATTGTAGTGAAGTTGGTAAGCATACCGCCGAGCCAACGAGCGTTAACATAAGGCATTTCGCAACGAGCGGCTTCTTCTTTAATAGAATCCTGAGCCTGTTTTTTGGTACCTACGAAAAGGATTTCCTCACCGTTGGCTGCAAGATCACGAACAAACATATAAGCTTCTTCAAGCTTTTTGACCGTTTTCTGAAGGTCGATGATATAAATTCCGTTTCTTTCTGTGAAAATGTACTCAGCCATTTTCGGGTTCCATCTTCTTGTCTGGTGACCGAAATGCACACCGGCTTCAAGAAGCTGTTTCATTGATACTACTGACATTGTTTTGTCCTCCTTATTTTATCCTCCGCACAGATCACTTTAACGCAAGACATAAAAATGCAATTTTGCGATAATCACCATGCGTGCGAATTGCGGAAGCATTATACCATTATTTAAATGTAAATGCAAGTCTTTTTCATCTATTACCGAAAATTTTTTCCTGAAGAGAATAGGCTTGGGCTTTTCTTTTTTTCTCTTCGTCATTTGACAACGTAAATGTACCGTCCGATTTTTTTAATAAAACATTGCCCTCTCTGACTTTAAAAGGCAATGAATCAACCTCAACATTTAAGAACTTACCGTCGGGACACTCTAAAACCGCAATATTGTTTTCAACCCTGTCTACAACAAAAAACTCATCCATAGCTATTTCTCCGTTGATACATAAATGTGTTCACCGTCGCTGCCAACAACAATCGTACCGCTCACATCGGTACGCTTATACTGAATACCGAGCTTGTCGAGCATATCGAGAGTTTTTTCAGACGGCAGATTATATTGATTATTCACGCCGCAAGATATAATTGCAAGCGTAGGGTTAACGGATTTCAGAAAAACTTCCGAAGAAGATGTCTTACTGCCGTGATGCCCGAGCTTTATCACATTCGCCGAAACATCAAATCCGGCATTTAAAATATCTTTTTCGGATTTTTTCTCGGCATCGCCCATAAACAAAAATGAATTTTTACCGTAAATCGCCTTAATAACCACCGAAGAATTATTCAGCTCCTCATAATCGGCATTAGGTGCCAAAACAGAAAAACAAAATCCATTTAAATCATATCTGTCTCCGGGAGTTGCGGCATAAGCCGTTGCACCGCTCTCGGATATAGTCTGAAGCAAATTTGTATAAATGTTTGTATCGGGCATATTCTGCTCTGTATAACGTCTGTATAACGCGGCATAATTATATTGGCGATTTCAAAATTTTGAATAATTTTTGCGGCACTGCCGATATGGTCGGAATGTGCATGTGTCAAAATAAAATAGTCTATTTTTTTAATGTCAAGAGCATTAAGATATGCGGCAACTTTATCGTATGCGTCTATATCTCCGGAATCAATCAGGACAGCTTGACCGCCGCAGGTTATAAGCTCACAATCAGCTTGACCGACGTCCAAATAGCTTACCATAAACGGATATGTGTCTGTACTCGCAGTCTCATTCACTCCGGCATAACGGTAAATCGAGCTCCAAGTAGGAAATACCTTTCCCGGGAAATATGTAATTACAACGGAAACCATAAACAAAACAGCGATAATTGCGAATATCAATATCTGCTTTTTATTTGTTTTTCTTCTTTTTGCCATATCTGTTGTTACCATTTTTACCGTAAGATTGTTTTGCTTTGGTTTGTTTTGTTCCGGGAGGCGCGTTTAAGTGCCTCTTCAACAAGATCATAATTTTTCGGATTAAAATACTGCATTAGTGCTCTTTGCATGGCCTTATCATGCGGATTTTTCGCCACATACACAGGCTCAAGTGTATACGGGTCAAGTTCCGTATAAAACATTGCAGTTGAAATTGTTCCCGGAGTGGGATAATAATCCTGCACCTGCTCCGGGTGCAAATGTTCTTTTTTTATAAATTCCGCAAGCTTAACCGCATCCTTTAGAGTGGCTCCCGGATGTGAAGACATTAGATATGGGACAAGATACTGTTCCTTCCCAATACGCTTAGTATAATCAAAATACTTTTTTGAAAATTCAATGTAAGCGTCTATATGCGGTTTACCCATTTTGTCGAGAACTGCAGCGGAGCAATGCTCCGGTGCAACCTTTAGCTGCCCGCTTATATGATATTTTACAAGTTCTTTGAAAAAATCATTATTTTTATCCTTTAGCATAAAATCATATCTTATACCGGAGCGAATAAAAACTTTTTTGATGCCCGGAATCCTTCTTAGCTCTCTTAAAATATCTAAATATTCAGTTTCATCCGCTTTAAGAGCGGGACAAGCACTCGGAGCCAAGCATTTTTTACCTTTACACAAGCCGTTTTTTAACTGTTTTTCACATGAAGGATACCTAAAGTTTGCGGTTGGGCCTCCTACATCATGTATATACCCTTTAAAATCAGGTAATTGTTTCAGTTTTTCAGCCTCGGCGAGAACGGACATTTTGCTTCTTGATGTAACAAACCGCCCCTGGTGAAATGCTAACGAGCAAAAGTTACACGCTCCGAAACAACCGCGGTTGTGTGTTATCGAAAACTTAACTTCTTCAAGCCCCGGAACTCCGCCAAATTCTTCATACATAGGGTGATACTCACGAGTATAAGGAAGAGAATAAACGAAGTCAAGCTCATCTCTCGTTAACGGAGACATCGGCGGATTCTGCACAAGCATCATATTACCGTGACGCTGCTTCAGAAGCTTTCCGCGAATATGATCCTGCTCATCCTGCTCAATTCTCACGGAAACAGCATATTCCTTTTTGGATTTCAATACATTCTCGTAAGATGGACATTCTTTACCATACAGCGGAGTTTCGGAAACGGGAACAGCATAGCATGTTCCGTTAATGTCATGCATCAAATGTATATCTTCACCGTTTTTCAGCCTGTTCGCCACTTCAAGCGTTTGCTTTTCTCCCATTCCGTAAATAAGCAAATCAGCCCCCGAGTCAAAAAGAATCGAGGGTCGTAGCTTATCTTCCCAATAATCGTAATGAGCAAATCTGCGAAGCGAAGCCTCAAGCCCGCCTATTATTATAGGAATGTTATTATAAGCTTCTCTGATTTTTTTACAATAAACGATTACGGCTCTATCAGGTCTTTTTCCCATTTTTCCGCCGGGAGAATACGCGTCCTTACTTCGAGGCTTTTTAGCTACGGTGTAATGAGCAACCATAGAATCAATATTGCCGGAAGAGAGCAAAAAGCCATACTTCGGCCTGCCGAAACGCATAAAATCGCATGTGTTTTTCCAATTAGGCTGCGACAGCATACACACCCGAAATCCTTGAGATGCCAGCACACGGGTAATTATAGCTGCACCAAAGCTGGGATGATCCACATATGCGTCACCGGAAACATAAACAAAATCAGGGCTATCCCATCCGAGCGCAATCATTTCTTCTTTTGTTACAGGTAAGAAACCATTCATAATTTACTCCGGAATTTCCGTATCATCGTTTTTTTCATCGGAGGCAGTGTAATCTTTTGTAGCTCCACCCTGTGCCAAAGCATTCATCTCATACCACTGTTGCTTTGTTACGAGGACTTTTCTCGGTTTACTGCCTTCATACGGACCTATAATATTTCGCTCTTCAAGAGTATCTATAATTCTTGCGGCTCTTGCATAACCGAGCTTAAGTTTTCTTTGAAGCAGGGTCGTAGAAGCCATCTGCGCATCAACGACAATCTCTATTGCTTTCGGAACCATTTCGTCTGTTCGATTTCATTCATTCCTTCATCGTCATAAGACGATTTCTCCTGCTTTTTAATGAAGTCAACAACAGTTTCTACTTCTTTATCCGAAAGAAAACAACCCTGTATACGTTGAGGCTTTGCAATTCCTACCGGGTAGAATAAAAGGTCGCCGTTACCTAAAAGCTTTTCAGCTCCTGCCGTATCAATTATGGTGCGCGAATCGATTTGGGAGGAAACCTTTAATGAAATACGACTGGGAATATTAGCTTTAATAAGACCTGTAATTACGTCAACAGACGGTCTTTGAGTGGCAATAACAAGGTGCATTCCCGCAGCACGTGCCATTTGAGCAAGACGACAAATAGAATCTTCTACCTCGTGCGGTGCTGCCATCATAAGGTCTGATAGCTCATCAATAAAAATAACGATTTGCGGCATTTTTTTCTGACCGATACTCTCGCATATGCTGTTATAACCGCTGATATCGCGCACATTGTTATCCGAAAAAGTTTTGTATCTTGACAACATTTCGGTAACCGCCCACGCAAGAGCACCCGAAGCTTTACGCGGGTCCGATACAACAGGAACTATAAGATGCGGAATTCCGTTATAGACCGTAAATTCAACCTGCTTCGGGTCTATCATAAGAAGCTTAACTTCATCGGGTTTTGCATTATAAAGTATGCTGACAATCATCGAGTTAAGGCATACAGATTTACCTGAACCGGTAGTGCCGGCAACCAAAAGGTGCGGCATTTTGGCAAGGTCTGCATATGTGCAATTTCCTGCAATATCTTTGCCCAACGCGACAAAGAGCTTTGATTTCGCATTTCTGTATTGATCTGTATCTATAATTTCGCGCAGAGTAACCGTAGAACGGTTTTTATTCGGCACTTCTATTCCGACAGCCGCCTTATTAGGTATCGGAGCTTCAATTCTGACACCCGAAGCTGCAAGGTTTAATGCTATATCGTCCGAGAGATTGGTTATTCGGCTGATTTTAACACCTGCGGCAGGCTGGATTTCATAGCGAGTTACCGACGGTCCCCTGCTTATATCAACAATTCTTGTTTCAACCCCAAAACTCTTAAGAGTATCAACAAGCTTAGTGGCATTCGCCTTGAGTTCGTCCTCATATTTAACATTTCGGCCGTTTTTAGGCTCGGCCAGACAATCTAACGAAGGCAATTGATATTCGGCTTTCGGTTTGTCATTTTCATCATCGGATACGGTGCCTTTTACCGATTTTAGCGCAGAAGCAGACGCAGAGCTTTTTGCAGCTTCTTCTATCGGTTTTGAAATTTGTGAATTTGCTTCGTCACCGTTCATCTTTTTAATTATATCATCAAGAAGCACCGGTTTTGATTCCGTAAGTTCATTTGTTTCAGCTTCGTCTTGTTCTTTTTTATCCACATTATCAAATTGGACAATATCGGCTGTTTTCTTTGATTTCTTTGCTGATTTTTCCGTAACCGGCTCCGGGCCTAAATCGACATCGGGATTAAATGACTCTCGATTTCGCTCTTCCGCACTCGCGAGCTGCTCAAGCTTTTCCTCACGATACTCACTGACTTTCTTGACAGGACTGTAAACACCCTTCATCAATTTTTTTAAGGTTGTCCCGGTCATCAGCATTAAAAACAAGAACATTAATATCAAAATAATAGCTATCGCAGCCGGCTTACTGCTGCCGGTAGCAAGCAATAAATAACGCCCCGCCAATTATTGCGCCGACAGCACCGCTGCCGACAAGTGAACCGTCAAATCTATAAGCATTGTAGGCATCTATAACATTTTCCGAAAAGTCAACAATCCCGTGAAAGCCGAAAATATGTATAGCAGCGGATAAAAGTATTATCAGCATTGCGGCCTCAAAAATCTTAACTCCGATTTTTTGGTCGGTCTTATCAAGCGTAGCCATAACTGCAACATATATTAAAACCAACGGCCATATAAATGCCGAGAAGCCGAAAAGGCCAAAACTGAGAGTCCGTAAACCACCCCACAAGCCTCCTCCGTTAATAAACGAAAGACATATAAAAAAGACCGAAACGGCAAAAAGAATTATTGCGGCAAGCTGCCTGTTAGCCGCCGCTTTTTCTTCATTTTGTTTTGTGCTTTTTGTAGGAGAAGGTCTTTTGCCTCTTTTCGGCGGAGAAACTTTCTTATTTTTTGTTGCCGGCATTTAATTCAGCTCCATTAAAATCATTAAAAGTGAATTTTGAATATCTGGCACGCAAGCGTAAATATACCGATTGCTATGCAATAATATCCGAAATATTTAAACATATCTTTTTTCAGTATCCATTGAAGTAATTTTATGCAAAGAACACCTACTACCATTGCAGTAATTATGCCTATCACGGTAGGCAACACTTCGATGCTTTGATGAATTTCAATTGCATCTTTAGTCTGAGATATATTAGCGGCAATTATTGCAGGAATCCCAAGAATGAACGAATACTGAACCATATACTCCTTGTTTACGCCGCACATCATACCGGTTGATATCGTCGATCCGGAACGTGAAAGCCCGGGAAAAGCCGCAGCAAACGCCTGAGCTACACCTACGGCAAACGCATCTGTTGTATTGACCTCTCTCACAAGTTTCTTTTTCTTTGATATATATGTAGAAGTGAGAAGTAATACAGCTGTTAACAGGAAACTGAATCCCTCGACCCAAAGGTTATCATCCTCAGCAAAACTGCCGCAAACGTCCATAAGTTTTTGACCGCCGCCCACAGGTATAAGCAAGAAAAGCAACGGAATACACGAAAATACAAACATGATCAGCATTTTTCTTGTTCCGGTAATTTCCTTAAATTTAAATTTACCTGTAAAAATGTCCTTGATTAGTTTAAAGAACTCAATAACAAGAGCCCAAATAGTTTTGTAATAAACAATAAAGACTGCGATTAAAGTTCCCAAGTGAAGCATTACATCAAACAAAAGGGATGTATCGCTTGTGGTTCCCAACAGATAATGGAAGAGTGATAAATGTCCACTGCTCGAAACCGGTAGAAATTCGGTAACGCCCTGCACTATGCCCAAAATAATAGCTTTTAAAACACTCATAATATCCTCCGATAATGAATTTTTGGATTAAAATATTTTGAAGATATATAATCATACGGATTTGTAGAACGCAAAGAAACTGCGGTACATTTTCCGTTAATATTTCTATATTCCACATAACCACCGTCAATAGACCTTACTGAATTTTCCGGCGCCGTAAAAGGAAAAATCTCATATGGCGAAATCACAGAATAAAGAACCACTACCTATTCTCCTTTGTTATCATACCGTAAAGGGCAGCTTCTCCGTCAAGAACCGTTCCGACATCCATAACGAGTTCTCCGGTTGCAGTCATAAGTTCTCTGAATCTTTCTGATTTCATCGAAGAATTATCTGCAACAAATCTTACTATTCTTTCCTGCATCTTATCAAAATAAGACAATGTTTGAGGAACGCCGAGTACAAGCCCGTTCATTCGCAGTCCCGCAAGTGCAAGCCCGGCTTCTATGTCTCCACCGACGGTATTCAAAATTATAATCAGACCTTCTATATCTCTACTTTCTTCTATAGCAACAAGCTGAGGTATAACGTGCTCATATTTTGTTGTTTTATTTTGCGGCGGCAATATAAAATGCCCTTCAATCTGCCCTATCACAGTAAGGCAATGAATATAATGACCGTCTTTGGAAACAGTAACCGAACCCGTCTCAACAATCTGTTTTATATCGCCGTCCGTATTGTCATCTTCGTCTACCGAAGCATCCGGAAATTCCGTGGGAGATTCTTTTGGAGAAATAGGTTCAATCAAATTACTATAAGTCATAACAATACCCCCATATAAAGTCAAATATCATTATGCCCATAATAACTCATTTTATAACTGTAGTTATTTTAGCACAAATGTTTTTTTATAGCAATAGCTGTTCCAGGTTGATATTTAAAATACTGTTATTGCCATTAGTGTAAAAAAGCACTTGTTTTTTACTTTTTCTCAAGTTCGAATCAAAAATTCATTTAATTTATAAAAGAATTTAAACTTTTTTAAAATTTTTATTGACTTTTTCCATTATGACGTATATAATTTAGTTTATTGAGGGGATCAAATATTTTCTGGGCAAAAAAATATTGTTTACCGCCTTTTTAAGCGGTAAGCTTTATTTTTTTGCTTTTTTTAGGTTATTTTGTTTTCAAGCGCAAAGCGGTACACATAAACCTCTTATATTTATGCAGACTTGCTATGATATAATCTCTATTTCCCTATTATTAAAGAAAATCAGGTTATATGATGAAAATTCACTTGATAATTCATTGACAAAGTATTTCATATGGATTAAAATAAGATTGTTAAAAATGTGAAAAAGTTAGGAGCGATCTATATGGGTTACACAGTAGCTCAAAAGCTTATTAAGTCACATCTTGTCAGCGGAGAAATGAAAGTCGGCAGTGAGGTCGGTCTCAAAATAGACCAGACTCTTACTCAGGATGCAACCGGCACTATGGCATATCTTGAATTTGAAGCCATGGGCATTAAAAGAGTTAAAACAGAGCTTTCGGTTGCTTATGTTGACCATAATACCTTGCAGACAGGATTTGAGAATGCAGATGACCATCGTTTTATAGGCAGTGTTGCAAAGAAACGCGGAATTAGATTTTCTCGTCCGGGAAACGGTATTTGCCATCAAGTACACTTAGAACGTTTCGGCAAACCCGGAAAAACGCTCATCCACACACCCACAGGCGGCGGTATAGGTATGCTCGCTATGGGTGCAGGTGGACTTGACGTAGCTGTTGCAATGGGCGGCGGCACATACTATATTACCATGCCGAAAATCGTCAATGTACATCTTACCGGAAAACTCAGCCCTTATGTTACGGCCAAAGACGTAATCCTTGAAGTTCTCAGAAGAATGACTGTTAAGGGCGGTGTAGGCAAAATAATCGAGTATACAGGCGAAGGCGTTAAATCTTTATCCGTTCCGGAGAGAGCAACTATAACTAATATGGGTGCTGAGCTTGGAGCAACAACGTCGGTTTTCCCGTCAGATGAAATAACCAAGGCGTTTCTTGAAGCACAAGGCAGAGTTGATGATTGGACAGAGCTTTCTGCCGACAGCGATGCGGTATACGACGAATTTATTGAAATAGACCTTTCTTCTCTTGAGCCTCTTGCAGCTATGCCGCATATGCCCGATAAAGTAAAAAAGGTTTCTGAAATAGGCAAAATTAAAATTGACCAGGTATGCATAGGCTCATGCACAAATTCCTCTTTAATGGATATGCTGAAAGTCGCGGCTATATTAAAGGGTCATACCGTTGCCGAAAACGTCAGCCTGAGCATCGCTCCGGGTTCAAAGCAGGTGCTTAATATGCTTGCACTCAACGGAGCACTCTCGGATATGATAAATGCGGGTGCCAGAATTCTCGAAAGCGCTTGCGGACCATGTATAGGTATGGGTCAGTCGCCTAATTCAAAAGGCATTTCTCTCAGAACGTTCAACAGAAACTTTGAGGGACGTTCCGGAACCGCAGATGCGGGAATTTATCTTGTAAGTCCCGAAACTGCCGCGGTATCGGCAATCACCGGTGTATTGACCGATCCGAGAGAAAACGGAGAACTGCTCCACATCCTTATGCCCGACAGATTTATTGTTAATGACAATATGATAGAAATGCCCGCTTCAGAAGAAGACGCAGACAAGGTTGAGGTTATTTACGGTCCAAACATCAAACCGTTCCCAAAAACCGAAAAATTACCGGAGAGCATTGAAGCTAAAGCACTTCTCAAAGTCGGAGATGATATAACCACCGATCATATTATGCCGGCAGGTGCCAAGATACTGCCCTATCGCTCAAATATACCTTACCTTTCGCAGTTCTGCTTCGGAGTGTGCGACAAGGAATTCCCCGACAGATGTAAAAAAGAAGGCAAAGGAATTATAATCGGCGGCGCTAACTACGGTCAGGGCTCTTCTCGTGAACATGCGGCTTTGGTTCCGCTTTATCTCGGTATAAAGGCAGTTATCACAAAATCATTTGCAAGAATTCACTGTGCAAATCTTATTAATGCCGGTATATTGCCTCTCAACTTTAAAAACCCCGATGATTACGACAAGATTTCCGAGGGCGACCTTCTCAGCCTTGAAAAAGTAAAAGACGAGATACTCTCAGACAAACCCGTGATGTTGCTTAACGAAACAACCGGCGAAAAGTTCGAGCTTAAATATGATTTGTCAACACGCCAAAAGGATATTATCCTTGCAGGCGGTCTTCTCAACTACACAAGAGAATCATTATAATAGGAGGATAAAAATGACTGAAGAAAATTTGCAGGAAGCTTTAAAAAAGTTTGAAGCACTCGTTCGCGAGCAATCGGAACGTTCAGACAGAATTAAAGCTCAAAAGGACAGTATTGACTATGATAAACTTGATAAAATAGTCATCGGCGTTTGCGGCGGAGACGGCATTGGACCGATTATAACAAAAGAATCGGCACGAGTTCTTGAGTATATGCTTGAAGATGATGTTAAAGCCGGAAAAGTTGAGTTTAAAGTCATTGACGGACTTACAATTGAGAACAGAATTGCCCATATGCAGGCTATTCCGGACGATGTTCTGGAAGAGCTTAAATCATGTCACGTTATTTTAAAAGGCCCAACAACGACACCGCAAGCAGGCAGCGGTATGCCAAACATTGAAAGTGCCAATGTTGCCATGAGAAAAGCTCTTGATTTATTTGCAAATGTTCGCCCTGTAAAAGTTCCTGAAAAAGGAATAGATTGGACATTTTTCCGTGAAAATACCGAGGGTGCTTATGCCGTAGGTTCAAAGGGCATAAATGTTGACGACGATCTTGCATTTGATTTTGTTGTAGCAACAAGTGAAGGTTCGGAAAGAATTGCCAAAATGGCGTATGAGTATGCTCGTAAGAATCACAAAGATCGCGTATCAATTATCAACAAAGCTAATGTTATTAAAACGACAGACGGTAAATTCCTCAACATATGCAAAAATATCGGCAAGGAGTACCCTGAAATCACTACTGATGAATGGTATATCGACATAACCACAGCAAAGCTTATTGATGAAAAGCGCCGCAAAGACTTTAAAGTTTTTGTTCTCCCGAATCTATACGGCGATATTATAACCGACGAAGCTGCCGAATTCCAAGGCGGCGTCGGCACGGCAGGAAGTGCTAATCTCGGGAAAAGATATGCAATGTTCGAAGCTATACACGGTTCTGCTCCGCGTATGATTTCCGAAGGAAGAGGTCAATATGCCGATCCTTGCTCCATGCTCCGTGCTACAGTTATGCTTCTGTCGCACATCGGTAAACAAGACAAAGCGGATCTTCTTGAAAAGGCTCTGGATTACTGTATGTTCACCGATAAAAAATATGTAATTACCGGACGAGAAGACGGTGCAACATGCAGCGAATTCGGCGATTATGTAATGGAAACCGTTCAAAAGCTTTCAAAGTGAGGTGAATTGAGAAATGGCAAAAAATGATTCGGTATCGTTATCTGTCGTTAAAAGACTTCCGAGATATTATCGCTTTTTAGGTGAAATAAAAAAGAACGGAACAGTTCGTATATCATCCGGTGAGTTATCAAAAAGAATGGGTTTTACCGCTTCACAAATTCGCCAGGATCTTAATTGCTTCGGTGGCTTCGGTCAGCAAGGATACGGATATAATGTTGAACAGCTGTACAAAGAAATAGGTTCTATACTCGGTGTCAACAATCATCTTAAGACTATACTAATAGGTGCAGGAAATCTCGGTCACGCCATAGCTTCTCATATGTCTTTTGAAGCACGCGGGTTTAACCTCATCGGTATTTTTGATAAAAACGAAGCACTTGCAGGCAAGCTTGTACGTAACATACCCGTAAGACATATTAACGGTCTGTATGATTTTTGTCGCGACAACTCCCCTGCCGTTGCAGTACTTTGTATACCAAGCGATAATGCAAAAGAAATTGTTGATGAGCTTGTTAAACTCGGTGTAAAAGGATTTTGGAATTTTAGTCATTATGATATTGCTTCGGATTACCCAAATGTTGCAGTTGAAAATGTACATCTTTCCGACAGCCTTATGACTCTCAGTTATCATGTAAGTAACCTTTAATTACAATCAATACAAAAAAACGATATCGAAGTTAAATCTTCGATATCGTTTTTTATTTATTCTCAATTAAACTTTTAAGAGCCCTTAAAAAATCTTCATTTTGAAAATCTTTTCGTTTATGCGGTCCTTTTGTTCTGCCGCCAGACATACGAATTTCACGAGAAATATGCCTTGTCTGCAAAAGAAAGTCAATGTTATTGTCAGTATAAATCAAACCGTTTTGATTTATAGCCCTTGCATTCTTTGCAAGGCACATAGCTGCAAGACCATAATCCTGCGTTACCACAATATCGCCGGGTGATATAAGATTGACTATTTTGTAATCTGCACTGTCTTTACCTTTTGAAACTGTAATAACGCTTGCATAATTAAACGAAAATTCATGAGAAGTATCACATACAACATAGCACTCTATATTGTGTTGTTTGGCAAAATTAATGGCTGATTCAGTGACAGGACATCCGTCGGCATCAATAAAAATACGCATTTTATTCTTCTGCAAGTGCATTTAGTTTTTCAATACACTGCTTACAAATTTTATTTCCTTTATACTCTACAATATCATCTACACTATCGCAAAAAATACACGCCGGAACATATTTTTTTAAAACGATGGAGTCGTCATCAGTATATATCTCTACGGCACTTTTACCTGCTACGAGGTTCAAAAGCTTACGGGTCTCGGTCGGCAGTACCACCCTGCCCATTTTATCAATTCCACGGACCATGCCCGTAGATTTCATAATATTCACTCCTAACATTCAACGAAAAGCAACATTCGGAACTTCCTTTTGACATAATATAGCATTTTAAAATTATTATGTCAACGAAAATGCAATATCTATTTATCATTTCATATGAATATACATGGTATCGGTGATAGAAGTGATGAATTATATATGGTGTGCCATAATTCTTCTAAGCGTAATATTTTCATTTATTTGTGGCAGTACAGATGGCTTATCAAGTGCTATTATTGCATCCGGCAAACAATCGGTTGAATTTTTGCTATCTGTACTAGGGGTATTTTGCTTTTGGGGTGGCATTATGAATATTATAGAAAAATCAGGCTTAAATAAATTATTTTCAAAGGCCCTGTCCCCTATTATTAAGCTTTTATTTAAAGATGTAAAACCCAAAAGCAAACTTTTTGACGCAATAAGTCTCAGCATGGCAGCAGGACTGTTAGGACTTGGAAACGCCTCGACTCCGCTTGGTATATTGGTTATGAAAGAGTTTGCAAAAGACCGACCTAACGGATATACAGCCACAAACAATATGGTTATGTTTGTAGTCTTAAGCTCAACAGCTTTAAAGGTGTTTCCGTCTACAATAGCAGCTGTAAGGCAAAATAACGGTGCCGCAAATCCCTTGGACTTTGTGGCGGCTTCGCTCGTAGCCTCATTTGCATCGGTCGCAACAGGTATTATTTTGACAAAGATGCTCGGTGGTAAAAAATATGAATAAAATAGGTGCTTACATATTTATTATTTTCATTGCAGGGACAGTATGTTATTCGCTCTTGAAAAAGAGAAACGTCTTTCAGGATTTTACCGATGGCGTGCCGTCAGGACTCAAAACCGGATTGGCCATCTTCCCGGCGATTACGGCAATGATGCTGGCAGTAAATATGTTTACAAAATCGGGTCTCTGCGATTACTTCACAAAACTTATAACGCCTGTTTTTACAAATATCGGTATCCCTGCCGAACTGATACCTCTGATAACACTAACTCCGCTGTCGGGCAGCGGTTCCCTAAGCATATTTGAAAATCTGCTCAAAGACTATGGCTGCGACTCATTTATAGGCAGATGTGCTTCCGCTGTAATGGCGTCAACTGAAACCACTTTTTATGTAATAACCGTTTATTACGGAGCAATAGGTATAAAAAAGATAAGGCACACAGCTTTTGTTTCGCTGTGTGCCAATATGGTTAGTGTAATTACAGCAACCCTAATGGTGAAGCTTATTACTTTTCAATAAGAGAAACACCTGTCATCTCAGCAGGTTTTGCAAGTCCCATAATGTCAAGCATTGTAGGCGCAAGGTCGCAGAGTCTGCCGCCATTTTGTTTGAGCTTGCAATCATAACCTACTACAATCAACGGAACGGGATTGGTTGTGTGGGCAGTAAACGGTGTTCCGTCTTCGGCATACATTTTATCTGCATTACCGTGGTCCGCGGTTATAAGTGTAACGCCGCCCATCTTATTGACTGCATCAACAAGCTTGCCGACGCATTCATCAACAGTTTCAACAGCTTTTACCGCCGCAGGGAAAACACCCGTGTGCCCCACCATATCACAGTTAGCGTAGTTAAGAATTACAACATCGTATTTTCCGCTGAGTATTCTATCACAAGCGGCGTCGCAGACCTCATAAGCACTCATCTCAGGCTTCAAGTCAAATGTTGAAATTTTGGGTGAGTCGATAAGGACTCTGTCTTCGCCCGGATATACTTTTTCTTCTCCGCCGTTAAAGAAAAATGTAACGTGCGCATATTTTTGTGTCTCAGCTATACGAAGCTGTGTTTTGCCGAGAGAAGAAAGATATTCTCCCATAGTATTTTTAAGAGCCTCAGGTGCAAAAGCGACCTCAACATTCGGCATAGTCTCATCATACTGAGTCATGCAAACATAATAAAGAGGGAAATACTTCCTTTCGAATCCCTTGAATTCAGGATCCACAAAAGCTCTTGTTATTTCTCTTGCACGGTCCGGGCGGAAATTAAAGAATACCACAGAATCATTTTCTTTAATTTTGCCGTCTTCGGAGCATACTGTGGGCATAACAAATTCATCTGTAAGATGCTTACCGTCACCATCGATTGTCTCATAAGACTTTTCGACTGCATCAACGGCGTTTGAATTGTGTTCGCCTTCACCGTTGACCATAGCCCTGTATGCCATTCCGACTCTGTCCCACATATTGTCACGGTCCATAGCATAAAATCTGCCCATTAAGGTAGCAATTTTGCCAACACCGATTTTGCTCATTTTATCTTCAAGCTCTTTTATATACTCAACGCCGGATGCCGGAGGTACGTCACGACCGTCAAGAAGACAATGAACATAAACGTCCTTAATGCCGTTGCGTTTAGCGAGTTCCAGTAAGGCATAAAGATGAGTATTGTGGCTGTGTACGCCGCCGTCGGATAAAAGGCCTATCAAGTGGAGAGCCGTACCGTATTTTTTGCAATTTTCAACCGCACCCATAAATGCCGGATTCTTAAAGAAATCACCGTCGGTTATTGCCTTAGTAATTCTTGTGAGTTCCTGATAAACAACTCTGCCGGCACCGATATTTGTATGACCTACCTCGCTGTTACCCATTTGACCGTCCGGAAGGCCTACATCCATTCCTGAAGCCCCGATATATGTCATGGGATCATTCTTCATAAATTCATCTAACCGCGGAGTATTAGCAGCTTTTATCGCATTGCCGTAATCGGACGGGTTGTGGCCGAAGCCGTCCATTATACATAAAACAACAGGTTTTTTCATTCAAATCACCTTATCTAACTATTCAATCATTATTTAGAAGCAGCGGCAACTATTACGGAGAAATCCTGGGCTTTAAGAGACGCACCACCGATAAGTCCGCCCGATAGCAGCTCTTACAAAGCCGTTACCCTCATCAGCCTGATCGGATGTGGCTGTTACGCCGGTACCGATTGCCCAAACAGGCTCATAAGCGATTATGACATTTGCAAGCTGTTCCTTTGTTACATTTGTAAGTGCCATCTTAGTCTGGAATTTCAAAAGAGTTTCAGTATAACCAAGTTCTCTCTGCTCAAGTGTTTCGCCGACACAAATAATAGTCTTAAAGCCTGCGTTCAAAGCAGCAAGAGCACGAAGGTTAACGGTCTGGTCGGTTTCACCGAAGTATGTTCTTCTCTCCGAGTGACCGACAATAACATATTCAACTCCTGCTTCCTTGAGCATATCTGCCGAAACCTCGCCGGTAAATGCACCCGAAGCCTTAAAGTGAATATTTTCCGCACCGATTTTTATATTGGAACCTTTAGCGGCCTCAACAGCGGCGGGGATATCAATATAAGGTACGCAGAGAACAACATCACAATCTGCATTTTTTACAAGCGGCTTCATCTCCTCAATAAGAGCCTTAGCTTCACTCGGAGTCTTGTTCATTTTCCAGTTACCTGCGATAACAGCTTTACGAAGTGCTTTATTCATAATTATTTCTCCTTTATCATAATTAACAGGTGAGTAAAAATACTCACCTGTATTTTTATTATTTCTTGTCGTTAAGAGCTGCAATACCGGGAAGTTCTTTGCCTTCAAGATATTCAAGCGAAGCACCGCCGCCGGTCGATATATGAGACATATTATCAGCAAAGCCAAGCTTCTGTATGGCTGCCGCAGAGTCAACCGCTATTGTTCCGGCTGCAAAGTTATCCCACTCGGAAACGCCCATAGGCCCGTTCCAAATTACGGTACCGGCATCTTTAACAGCGTCGGCAAAGAGCTGCTGAGTCTTAGGTCCTATGTCAAGTCCCATCCAACCGTCGGGAATTTCGTCGGAATTAACAACCATTGCTTCGGTATCGGGTTTATACTCTTTACCCACCTTATTATCAACGGGAATAAGGAATTTAATACCTTTAGCTTTAGCCTTATCCATCATTTCCTTAGCAAGGTCAACTTTATCAGCCTCGAGAAGAGAATCACCTATACTGTGACCGAGAGCCTTCATAAATGTATAAGCCATAATTTTATAAGCCATCCCGCCGCCGATGATAAGAGTATCACACTTGTCAATTAAATTTGTGATTACGCCGATTTTATCAGAAACCTTTGCTCCGCCGAGAATTGCAACAAGCGGTCTCTTCGGATTTTCCAAAGCTCCGCCGATAAACTTAATTTCTTTCTGAATAAGATATCCGCATGCTGCGGGAAGATATGCGGCAACGCCGGCAGTTGAAGAATGAGCTCTGTGCGCAGAACCGAAAGCATCATTTACATAAAGATCTGCAAGAGAAGCAAATGCCTTTGAAAGCTCGGGATCATTTTTAGTCTCGCCGGGTTCAAAACGAACATTTTCAAGAAGCATTACTTCGCCGTCTTTAAGCGAGGCGGCAAGAGCTTGAGCGCTCGGGCCGACAACATCGTCAGCCATTTTAACTTTCAGACCGAGAAGCTCAGAGAGACGAGCTGCAACGGGCTTCATAGAAAACTCGGGATTTACCTGTCCTTTCGGTCTGCCGAGATGAGAGCAAAGGATAACCTTGGCTCCGTTCTTTATAAGATACTGAATTGTGGGAAGAGAAGCTACTATTCTCTTGTCGCTTGTTATAACGCCGTTTTCCATTTTAACGTTAAAGTCGCAACGAACGAGAACTCTCTTACCTTTGACATCGAAATCTTCGACTGTCATTTTGTTTAAAGCACTACTCATTTTTTACATCCTTTCGGTTGTTAATTAACATTTTTCATCTTGTTTATTTTATAACAAACTTAGATTTTTTTCAAGTATCGCTATGGATAATGGACAGAAAATATTAATTATTTTTTGTAAATTTTGCACAACAATCAAATTGTATATGCAGACTTGATTTCTTCCGCCCTTTTAAGCACCATATTTTTCAGCTCATTTGGAGAGGTTACTTGAATTTTTCCTCCGAATTGAATAATCCATGAAACTAATCCGTCATTTACGGCTGAATTGGCATTTAAAACAAATTTTGATGGACCGTTTTTGTGTATATTAGCATCCTCTCCGAACCTGTCAAGCACATTTTCAACAATTTCATTACTGCACAATAAAGAAATCGGCTTAGGTTCGCCGGAAAACATACCGAAGTGCTTGCTTGCATAATCGGCGGAATCAAAGCTGAATTTGTAAGGAGACACTTCCGAAAACGGTCGGGAAAAAGAATCGTCAATAATCTCTGTATGTTTGATTCTGTCAATTCTCATAATCATAAGATTATCGTATTTTTCTTTGTTACCGACAAGATAATAGTGGTCACTGGACCAAATTAAAGAATAAGGACTTATTATATGCTCTTTTTCCTCATAAGCTTGGTCAGGATTGTCCGATAATATACGCCTGCGATATATTATTTTTACTTTACGGTTATCGTTTATAGCACGGTCAAGCTTATCAATTGTATAATACAGCTCTTCATTTTTACATTTCGGCCTATTATCAACATAAACCTGAGATTTGATTTTTTTTGCTTGTTCTGCACTTGTAAGAGTAAATATCTTATTCAGAAGCTGTTTTGTTTTCTTAGCAGAAATAAAATTTGCAGCTTGAACCGCATCACTTAACAGTCTCAGCTCGGCAAGCTCAAAGTCACGACTTGCAAGGAAGTAGCCGCCGCCGGAACCGTTACTCTTAATTATATCATATCCAAAATCAATAAGGATTGAAATATCGCTGTATATTGATTTCCGCTCTGCGGCAATACCGTGATTTAACAAGTAAAGCTTTATATCCTCGGCATGCGCAATGTGGTTCTCATCGGTATTCTCCTGCAAAAACTTCAGTATATAAAGAAGCTTAAGTTTTTGATTGTTTGTCGCCGCCATATATATCCTCTCAATATCTTAACTGACTGTTAATGTCCTTCAAAACATTCTCATCAATTTTTAAAACTGCTCTGTCATATGTATAAATTCCGTTAACTTCATTTTCAACATCGCTTACCTGAGTATAAACGGTACCGGATAAGCCCTTATCTATTATCGGAATAATTTGCTTATCAAGCAGCTTTTTATAGGCCTTCGTAAGACTTTCTTTGGATTTAAACATAAGATACCCGAATGCTTTTTTCTCATTCCAAGTATGGCCCCGAACTATATTCGAATAGCCGCCGAATTCAGTAACAACAAAAGCACGCTTTTTTGATTTTCTCAGATGAATCGGGAGGATATATTTATGCATACTGTCAATATCTCCGCCTCCCTGATCATACCAACCGCTTGCGTGGTCAATAACACGATGGCTGTCAAGGCTTCTGACAAAATCGCAGACTTTCAAAGCATCAAACTGCCCCCATGCCTCATTAAACGGAACCCAGCAGTAAATTGACGTGACGCTGTAAAGCTGTTTTATCATTTCTTCAAGCTCTTCATAGTAGTTGCGACGCCATTTTTTATCGCCGCGGCTGAATCTGTTGTATTTGTTATCCTTGAGTTTATAAATACCGACATTAGGTAAAACTCCCGCGTAGAAATCTCCGATGTACGCTCCGCCGCTTACCATATCCTGCCAAACAAGCATGCCGAGTCTGTCGCAATGATAATACCAACGCATCGGCTCAACCTTAATATGTTTTCTCAACATATTAAATCCGAGACGTTTCATTTCAGAAATATCAAATATCATAGCCTCATCCGTAGGCGCCGTAAGTCCTCCGTCGCACCAATAGCCCTGATCCAAAAGTCCCTTTTGGAAATACGGTTCATTGTTAAGGAAAAGACGTGTTATTCCCTTTTTGTCACGCCCTATCGAGAACTTTCTCATGCCGAAATAGCTTTTAACAGAATCTACCGCTTTATCTCCAACGGAAACGGTAATAAACAAATCATAAAGTTTGGGATTTTCGGGCGACCAATATTCGTACTTTTTAAGCTTGATTTCGTCATGTTGTTTAACTGTTTTCTCGGCTAAAACGCTGTCGCCGTCCATTATTTGGGCTTTAATTTTAACGCCTTTCATTTCGGCGGATAAGTCTATATCGATTGATATAAAATTGTTATCAATATCGGGAACAACATCAAGCTTTCTGATATAACAGCTGTCAACCGCCTCCAGCAACAAACCCCCACCACCCCCCCTCCGATATGTGAACCTACAAAGGTGTCGTTAATATATACTTTGCATTCCCAATCAACTGCTCCGAAATGCAAAAGAATACTCTTTCCTTTCAAATTGTCGTTTAATGAAAATTTTTTAAAATACCAAAGTCTTTCGGTGGGCTTTAATCCCCTTTCGACCTTTGACAAAAAACACTCGGGAGCAAATGGAACTAAAATCTTTCCGTCAATATCATTCGGCTTTTTCTCACTGCTGTCTGATATTTTATAATCATAAAGACCGTTAAGATTTTGCCATCCGTCGCGCACAAGCTGAGGCCGCGGATATTCCGGCAGCGGCATCGTATCTGAAACCTTGTCGGTGAAAATGCTTCTCATTGCTACAACTCCCTTTTGTACAATAATTGATAATTATTATATAACAAAATGTCTAATTTGTCTATTGATATTGAAAAAAACATTTGGTATAATAACGGAAATTTGCGGATATGGTGAAATTGGCAGACACGCAAGATTTAGGATCTTGTGCCGAAAAGCGTGCAGGTTCAAGTCCTGTTATCCGCACCATTGCTTCGCGGCTGCAACCGTGAACTATGAAGAACAAGCGTGAATATAGGCGTATCAAAGAGCTTTTTTAGACGATTCCGCTCTTTCAATCCCCTACATTCATTCTTGTACACTCCATAACTGCAGTAAAATTGCAGTACAAAAGCCATACTATATTTTACTAAATTTTGGAAAATCGAGAAATATAAACCGGTTATTTTCGACCGGTTTATATTTTTGTCCTTTTTAGACCGCTAATTCAGCACTATAAGTTAAGCTGTTTTCATTTAAACATGTATTCTATCTGCTTAATAGCACTATATTTGTACCAATATGTAACACTATTAGTTATAGCATAAAACGTATCAGTACACTTCATATATTTATTAACTACATTTGTGCTGATACGTAACATTTTAATAGCATTTACAACATCTTGCGTGTCTATTTTTGATATATCAAATGACATTCTTTACACCTCTTTCACATCTACTAATGCAGATTTCAGATTTATCCAAATCTTACACGTACCCTTGTATTTTATAGGGCAAAAGTTTTCGCATGAGCAAATACAACACGGATTGCTTTTCACAAAAAAACGTTTAATTTGCCCTTAATGCAAAAAGCACCCTCCACTTTCATTAAAAAGCAGAGGGTGCTTTACATGGTTAAAAACAATTCACTTGGCGGCAAAGGCCGCAAGTATCAGCTATATTTTGTTATTGGCAGCTTTATATCTTCGCCATTAAGGGTAATAACATATTCGCTATCCATATTATTTATGCAAGCATAGTAATGATAAACCGGTTCAATATCTGCTGACTGATTCTGTATTACGGAGATGAAGTTGGAACCACGATTGTCAGTTATATTGATTTGACCGCCATCAGTATCAAACAATGCGATATAATAATCCGAAGAGTTTTTATATCTGTATATATGAATAGATATTCCGTTGTAAAAATACTGAAACATATCTTTTGTTGCCAATGCACTGCTAATTTTCCAGCCTTTTTGCGTTTTAGGGACAATTTTATAAGTATTCACATTGTTTTTGCTTGCAATCACAAAGCTTGTTTCCGTTCCGCTGACTATATTGTCTATATCCAAAGAGTTTGTATAATGAAATGCTTTCTCAGGAGTAGAAAAGGTAATAAATGCGTTTTCAAACGGAATCAGGTACAACAAGCTGACAGTTATTGAAACAGCTATAAATGCTGCAATACAACATTTACGCTTATCTATTGTTTTAGTATATTTAATAAGGACAAAGAGAACAATAGCAATTATGAACCCAATGCCTAATCTGAACATTCCATACAACATTTTTTCTCCTTTCATACTGTGCCGGCACCGGTTGTGGAATCGTTTCCGGAGCTTGGGCTGGCTCACCTGAGGTTAGAAAATAGGCAAGAGCTAAAAGCGCATATCCACTAAAACCTACATCGGTATATATTGTTTCCATGGTTTTATCATCCCACTTAATTTCTGTAGTTCCAGTATATACAATAGCATATTCTATTGGTCATTCGATAACAACCGAAACAATTCTTTCATGTCGTTTTCAATATCATCAGTGTCTGAATATAGTGATACTTTTGCTTTTAAAAAGCTCCTTTCTATTGATGACACCATCCATGTAGCTGATAATGAATAATAATCTGCTTCGCCATCAGCACTTTTTACTTGTACTTCTTTGCCGTCACTCTGAACTTCACAACATACACATACAAAACACGAATAACCAATCCGAAACGGCAAACGACGGTTAGAGCGCCTCTCGGTAGAAAAATCAATCCAAAAAAGTCTAACTTTAAGAGAATAATCGTATTGTTCAAACAATGATGTATAGGTACTAATAATCTTAGAATATGTTTTAAGCATTATATCTTCATGATTTATGATATGCTGTGCCTTACTTTTATCATATGCAAATTTCATCAAAATCTCCTCCCAAATAGTGTCCAGTGAATTGAACGTCCTGTAATTCCACCTGTTTTTGGATTCCATGTGTTCCGTTGCCAGTGCCATTGCTGGTGAGGACCACTTTTATGAGGAGAGTGGAATGGAAGTATGCGATATAACATCTCATAAAGTGTCATAAAGATTTTGTAATCTCAAAACACACTCTCCTAAAGCGGTATGAGACAAATCATTTAGTGAATCTGTTATCAAATATGATGATTCCAAAAGTCTTTGTTTCTTTCCATACTTGAAATAAATTTTACCTTTATTTGCATACGATAGCAATTCGCCCCATCAAGCATTGAATTTTTTTCTTTTTCCGCACAATCCAATATGTCAACCAACGAGCAAATAAATAAGTTATTTTTCTTCATCACATTATCCTCCTATCCTAATACAGATATCCACCACTGTACACCACCGCCGGATTGCCCGAATAATGGTGTGGTTGCCCACTCTGCCCTATTTGGTACAATAAAATCGTTTCCTTGTGTTCCTACTTTTTGTTTAAAGTTTTTCTATAATTAATCCGATAGAACCATCTTCTAAAGAATTTAAATCATCAAAATGAATATGAGTTCCAGAAGGAACACTATCTTGTGCTAATGTTAATAAATGTCTTGCTAAAGAAATCAAACCAGCCTTATTCGCTGAAATTAATATCTCCTTATCAAATGATGTATTAATTTCGAAACCATATTCCCAATTAAATTCTATTCCTTTTTCAGAATTGTATGGTATTATTTCAATTTCTGTTTTCAAAATATTAATCCTCCAAATAAATATGCATATTATCAATAACTTGCATTTTTCCCGGTTTTGCTGGATTTGGTGCCATGGTTTCAAAATTCATATGTGGTCCACCACCATGTTTTCCCAAAATATCATTATCTCCCATTCTAACAACCTTTGTACCATCAGCCGAAATAAAACGACATTTCCTGCATCCTTATATCCTTTTCCGAGAAAGTCTTCTGCTGCATCTAAAGCATCGTTTGTTTTGAGTTTACTACCATTTTTTAATCCAACATTTGTTGCCTCAGAGATACTATCTTTAACAGCATTCTTAACAGCTTTATTATCCGTAGCACTATCAGCGATAGCATTTTTAACTGCTTTATTATCAGTTAAACTATCTCCAACAGCATCTTTAATAGCTCTGTTATCTGTAGCACCATCAATAAGCTGATTTCTTGCAGTAGAGTTGGTCTTTGCAGCACCGACTAAATCTCCGCCGAAGCTTGTTACAGCACTGAACAGAACATCCTTGCCTGTTAATCCACCGTTTTCGGTAGCCGTCTGTGTAAGATCAAGCGCCATATCAACGCCGTCTTCAACCAGCTTTTTACCGACTTTGCCAAGTACATTTGAAGGTGCAGGGCTAATCCACCTGCCGACTTCAGGAGAATAATAGCGTGATTTGAGATGGTAATAACCCGTCTCGCTGTCGTAATAGTAGCTTCTGTACCGCAGAGGGTTCGTTTGAGCCAAGGCGGTGTATTATAAAATAAATATACACACTTCAACTATTTCGCACGGCTTTCAACACTCAGAACCGTTCTCTGCATTATTATCTGCCAACAATTTAACGTCTTGCTCGTAATCGGTGTCAACGGAAATGGTTTCAACCATTTCCAAATCAATTACGGTAACACCGCTGTATTTACCGTATTCATTTACGGTTTCAAGCTCAATTTGGGTGTCGGAAAAGCTTTTCAAAAAACCGGTTACGCTGTTCTCTTCATCCTCCAACGAAACCAAAAGTTTGCTGTTTTCAGCAAATTTCAGCAATGAGAAGAGAATATTTCCTTCATCAGGTTCAAATTGTGGGTGACTTTGATGTTTTAATTTATACAGCGTTCCGATTTTATTTTCATACTCTCCGTCATATTCGACACGATAAACATTGCTTGCATATTCATATACAAATCCGTCGTATTCGCCTCGTGTGTTAATGTGGGCTATCAGCACCTCGTCATCATTACAGGCGGTAATATATCCCGTCAGATGATGGCATGTGTCCTCTTTATCGAGGTATACGTTTGCAACCTTTCGCTTGTCTCGACAAAATTTTATGCTGTTTATAATATCCATATTATTTTACCTCCTTCTTTTCCAAGACGGTTTCATCTTTTTCTTTTCACTTTGACGCCCCGGTCTTGGTCTTGTATGTTTGTCATTAGTTTTTCTCTTTGAACCATTTTTAGTAGTCCTGTGTCCGGCAGTCTGCGAACCATTTTTAGTAGTTTTTTTGCCAGATGTTTTATCGTAAACTATTTTTATTGCTAATACAATAGTTACAACAGCCATTCCAACAAGTACTACTTGACCAATAATATTCCATGCATTTGCCCCGGCAAACGCCCATACATATAAACCATAACCTCCTGCTATAGCTACTGCGCTATTTCCATCATAATCGACCATATTTACAGGATTATTAAGGCAATATGCAAATAAATTATTCTCAAGAACATTATTTTGGTCTTCATCAAGTACATCAACACTATCCGCATTCAAGAACCCGCCGACTTCGGGAGAATAATAGCGTGATTTGAGGTGGTAATAACCTGTCTCGGATGGGTTCTGTTATGTACCCGGATGGGGTGTCCCCTCTCCGTGGCTGTGTCTTTTCGGACGGTTGTCTAACGGCAAGCAGCGCCGCTCGAATACCACGGCACTTTTTAAAGCCTTTGGAAGCGTTTAATAAATTAGAATCCGTTTAGCTTAGATATTAAACATATTAAAATACTTATATCTTAATATGTTTATTTAACTATATATGTGCCTAACTCCTTTCTGCAAACAAAAACGTCCACTATGTTGCTTTATATTTTATATATTATTTAAGTATTCCGAGCTGTTATTAATATCGCCTGTCACATTAAAGCATAATTTTTCATTTTCCATATAAGTTGAAATCGTGTATTCGTGCTCCAATCCGGTATAAGTCAAGCTATAATTACTGATGTCTTTAATATAAACTGTAGTTGTGCTTGATATGTTGCCGTTGGCAAAATTAAATTTGTGATTTTCAGAATCCGACACACTATCAGGAGCAACACTGCCGAAAATAGTCAAATAATAATCGTTAGTATCTTTTAGGTGGTAAAAGCTTACACTAACCCCTGAACCTGAACAATAGTAAATACGTTGGTTCTTTTTAGGAAATCCGACTATATATTTTCCGTCCTTTTTCAAAATCACTGCAGACCTAAACCTATTGGGAGAGGATTTCTGCCTGAATGAAACAAATGCCGAATCCTGACCGTATTCTATAAAATCGATATTTCCAGAATACATATAATCAAATACCTCTTCAACATTATCGTATTTATGTATTTGTTCAATCGGAAAAACAACAGAAAGCTGATATAAAACCGCAACCATAACAAGTACAATAGCAACAATGCGTTTTCTATTTTTTGTACGTTTTGTAAAAAGCAATGCAAGCAAAACAGCAATACACGCTATAACAAGTCTTATTATATAAAACATAATGACACCACTTTTTTAATTATTCGGTTGTGGCTGCAATTTAGGATAGCCATTGGGGGAAACCCGCTATATTCAGGCACATTTGTTATCCCAACCAATGTGCCTACAGCTACAATTGGCCAAATCATACTTATATTACAGTAAATATAGTCAGTATTTTCAATTTGGTTATCTGCGCTCCAAGATATCCCTATAGTTGCCTTTTGCCCCAAAAGACGTTGCTTGCGGGCATATGTTATTTGCGATATTGAATCAATATAGATTCCACAAGTATTGCAAGTCGATAGTACACCACTAATTCATCTTTTTCCATTCCTGTTGATTGATTTATCAATTCTGAAAAAGCAGCTTTTTCGGTTTTAGAAATAATTTCACTCGATGGGAGTTCAATGAATTTTGCTCGATGTATCAATTGAGAGCAATACCCCCCTACAGCAGAATCAATAGCAATAAGTTCTGGAGAATTTCTAAGAATTTCTACGAATTACCATAGGAATCCTTGAGTTTATAAACGCTTTCAAAATGTACTCGTGTTGTTTGTTTTTCATTAGATTCACCTATACCAAAACGTTATAATTTTACCAGTCGATGTAAACATTCCGCCCAGTCCGGTCAAATAAGTAAAATTCCAAGATGCATTTCTATATTTGTAGTTGTAGGTATACTTCAATACCGAAGAATTTCGATTGGCAAAGCTTACTGCATCTCGTGTATATTCGAGCACATTATTTCCCTTTGTCAATCCTTCGCTTACTACGTGCTTATTGTAGCGGTATTTCATTGATTGATATCCTGATTTAAAGCCGACAGCGCCGTTGTGATACCGCAAAGGCCAACCTTGTCAGGAGTACTGCCGAAATCTTTAGAAACTCGGATTTATCCCAGCAGTTGCCTTTTGTCCCCAAAAAGAAGATGCTTGCTGGTATAAACTCTTTACTCTTTAGGATTGCCTTTACTGTTTGTGCAGGAGCAAACGCAAGTTGCTTTCCCAAACCTCATCCCTACACTTTTTTGCTTTTTTAATGCAAACATTTATTGCATTACAGAGAGAATTTTCATCTGAGTATTTTTGCAACCTATTCAAGATGCAAAAAGCCCCCGGCCAATTCATGTCTTGCAACCATTCTAACATTTCATGTAAGTGAGGCTTGATTTCTTCGTCGCTTGGCTATTGCCAATGGAGCATATCCATAATTTCTGTAATATCTACCATTTTAATAGCCTCCATCCCATTTAACGACAACCGATTTAACCGCTTGTGTCCAAATCGAACCGGAACCTGCATTTATCCAATTTTCCATTGTTGCACCTACAGTTAATAGTGCAACGCCCGCGGCAGCAACAATATCCCCAAAAGGCGATGCTTGCGGGCATTGTGTAAGCTCATTCGCCCTTATACGTCAGAATGATAGAACGCCTTATCCCCCATATGATTCTCGATAGAACGCCATCTAAACCCTGAAGCACAAATCAAAGTACCCGCATAATCATCTAAATCAGATTCTGACACATTACCACAGTCACACCAGTAAAAGTTTCCGTCTTTCATAATCATTGTAGAATCTAATATTTCGCAGGTATAACTTTCATCAACCGGAAAAAGTTTCAAGTGTTTTAATCCTTGAAATTCCATCTCTATCATAGAGTCCTTTTCGTATTGTCGTTGAATTACAACTCGCAAAACCCTACGAACATTCAATGGATGCATTGAAAGGTTTTCACTAACATATGCTCCACTTATATAACTTATCTCTTTTATACAACTATCGTGAAAATGGCATACACTCTCCATAAACTTCAATATTTCGTCGTTGGTGTGAATTGTCTCCCACATAAATGTTCCCTTTCTCAAACTAACCAAATATCAGAATCAAGCCCTCTCCGACACCGGCACCTAACGATCCAAACAAGAAATCGTCAATAACACCGATTCCTGTAACATCATCTGTAGCTACAACAACAATTCCAATCGCACAAACGACTTGCTGCCGAATGTGATGGGATTGCCGATTTCGTCATAGGTTACAGCCTGTCCGTTAAAGCATTGTTACGTATCAGCACAATTGTAGTTAATATATATCTAATATGTCCCGACACGTAACAAAAATCGCAGGATGCTATACCGAAACTGTCATTTTATATTTTTCTGCTTGATTATTTCAGCATTATATACTGCCCAATAACTCTTTGTTCCGTTTGACTGTGATAAAAACTTCGCTATTTGTTGTTACAACAAGCAAGATACATATCAATCACGTAATGCTCAAATTTTTCGTTGTATTTGCTTGTTTCCCACCCAACCGGGATATAATTCAGCCAATAATCATGGCCACGGAAAGGAATTAAATCGTTTCCGGGAAGATTTCCGAGGAACATAAGATTGTCTTTCGGAATAGCCTTGTCAGATTCCGAAATCAGTAAAATTCCATCAGGAGATTCTTCAGGGGATAAATCCAAGTCATATGAGGTTGGAAGTATACCAAAGCTTGACAATTCATCTAAAGACGGAACATTGTCGCCAACCCATTTATAAACCTGAACAACAGGAACAATGTGTCCGGGCCACCAAGAATACTCTGATACTTTCCTGAAAACAGTATATTTCTCATAGAAGCCTTTTTCTTTGCTGTAATTGCCGGAAAAGCGGTATGCATAAACATCTCCAAGATGCCATTTGCACCGGTAAAGTCTATATTTGTACACCTTTTTTTCAGGGGGTTGAGGGGACTCAAGTTTTTCTTTCAGCGTATCAAGAGTTTTTATCCACGAAGTTAGCTGCCTTTCACCGGATTCTTTCCATCGCTGCAATTCTTTGTCTTGTGAAAGAAAATACAACGCTTTTTCTTTTACCTTTGGAAGCAGTCTTCCGTAATTCCATTGCGTGTCTGCTAAGGCAAACCAAAATAACGGTTCTTCCTCAACATCTCCCATAATATCACGGTTGCTGTTAATCAGTTCTTGTGTTGCCTCATCATTTGTTTTTCCGCGCTTTAGTTTGTCTATATAATCGCCGCGAATATCGCAAGCAGAATCATTTGAATACAGGCCAGTGCCCCAAGTACCCATTTTATCACCGCCCCATCAAATTTAATAACTCATCTTCTGCAACACCTTCAAAGATGCTAATAACATTATCAATTCTACCTGTAAAACCAGCAACATTTCCCACTGCAATTTCTCTTCCAGCATTGAGTAAATTATCAAGTGTATATGCAGAAATTAGAATCTGCTCCATTGCACGAGCTTCCGTTATAGAAATATTCGGCCTTTACGCCGTTTTAGGTAATATATATCGAAAATGTCCCGACACGTAACAAGATTGAAAAACGTTGTCAAACTATGGCTTTTGCAATACTATTTCAGTACCGTTTACAGTTAAGCTGTATAACGAATCGAAGTTTGGAATATGAGCATAGTAAGTAGTATACGTCTGTCCGAGAGAATCTTCGCCACTTTTAAGAGGTTCAAATTCGCTATTGTACTTATCGGAAATAATCAAGTCTTTGTCGGTTTTATTAAGGATAGTTATAAAATAATCTTTTGTGCCTTTGCTCTGGTAAACATCTAAAAAACCGAAATCATAATTTTGTACAATTATTCTTTTGGCATTGATATTTTTACTTGCTTTCCATCCGTCAGCGGTTTTGGGCATAAATGCATACGTTACCTTGTATTTGTCTTTTTGACTGCCGACAACAAAATCGCAATCGTCTCCTTCTACAACAAGTTCAATATCGGATTTGCCGTAAACATAATGATAAGCCGAGTCGAGAGATTTAAAAGTTATAAAACTGTTTTCAAACGGTATAAACGATAAAACCGTCGGCAATAATCCCGACAAACATAAAAAAACAATATACATCCGATTAGCAGTCTGATAAAGCTATACATTTTTATAATACCTCTCGATTAGTATATATGCGAATTGGTGTTTTTGCGCCTGTATCAGTTTTTAGTTTGACTGTTTTCTCACTATTTTACCGTCAAACAGCTCTTCGAACTGCTCGATTGTGCCATTTGTTAAAAGGTCTTTTTCGCATATAAAGTACCCGGAAATAATCACACATATTCCCGGAAGGGTCATCGCATAGTAATCGCCGAAATCCTTTACCTTTTTTATGGCACAAATTTGTGCACTGCGTGTTCTTCCTTCACAGCTAACCGCACTAACCAAACCGTTATTTATGTATATTCGCTGTGTTACATCACCTTTTGCAAATATCAAAATTAGGTACGGTGAAAAAATTGCAGTAAGCACACATAACGAAGCCATGAAAAGTATATATTCTAAATCCACGCTGCCTATTGAATTGAATACAAAAAGCATAATAGGCATTCCAATGCCAAATGCTATTAGGAGCAATATTTGGAAAGTTTTTATCATAGTTTTTTTGTAGTATTTAAAAGCATTTCCTGTTAAACGACCCATAAATTCAATCATTATAAAACCTCTCTTTTAAATATTGTTTGTACGGCGTGCATAAATTTTTATTATCTCTGCTCTGAAATGTTTGAGGACAATCGGTATTTGTAATCGGCAAAATGATACAGTTATTTTGCGCACTTTTTAGCTTTTGAAAATTCACGCGTTAACCCATATACCACCGCGCCCACAAACAACATCACAAATGTAATTTCAAGGACAGTTCCCGACTTTTGAGCCTTGCTGACATCGTATATCATTGTTTCCTGCCCGTCGGGGGCTGTTATGATTATTTGCGAATAACCAGTTGCAACAATATTGAGTAAGCCCATATTGCTTTTCATTGTATATGTATTACCGTTTTGTGTTCTTTCTTTTGCAAACACATATTTGTTCCAATACGAATTGTTGGCTTCGGTATCGTCTATGACTTTTAATTCTTTGATATTGCCCGCTGAATCAACCAAAGCCGCAATATCGCTGCGAACAAAATAAATTATCAAATCAGAACCGTCCCATTGCAAGCCGTAAGACCCCGGATTATTAAAAGCATATCCATATTGAAATTTTCCGGTTGCATCATACACATATATGTATTGGTTACCGTAAGTAGCGGAGCCAACTGCTACCAATCCGCTCTCACTTACATCAAAACACGAAATTATATATTTTTTCGGTTCTTCATACGTCAGCGATATGGCATTGCCGGATAAAAAATACTGTTGTTTTTTTTCGTCAGGTTCGCTTGTTGAAAAACCCGTATTCATGGCAAATGAGCATATATTGAGACTTAAAACAATCAAAGAAATGATAGGTAAAATAAATATAACCCTTCTGCGTTTCATAACACATTTCTCCTGCCATTGCAATATTTAATGTACACGTCACCGATAATAATATCGTTTTAACGCTTTTCCTTAATCTTTGTAATAATTCCTACAACAAATATAGAAATCATTACTATACCACCTGTTATTAAAGCAACGGTAGAGCTGATTTTATACAAATGGGTATCCGGCCAATATTCCTCTATGATTCTATTTGTAATAAAAACAATAAATTCGGGCGGAGCTAAATAAATCAGCACTTTCCAAGGCTTTTTTACTTTTCTATATTTTACTATAGAATAAATAGATAAAACAAACATTATTAGCAATATGCCTACGTATGTCGGCATATCCATAGAATTTATTATGGTCAATATATAAACCCCTTTTGGTAACCGAATTACTTGATTGCCGCAATGTTTTTTATCAAGCCGTGAAATTTTACCGCATGGGGCTTGCACTCCCGTTCAGTTGTATTTTAAACGTTGTTTACTGTAACGGCATGTCATCATATTAACAGAATGTATTAAAAAAGTCAATAAATGTTCATATTATCAAAATTGATATCAAAAAGCGTTGTCAAACAGAATCATATAAATTATTGAATTTGCAAGCATTTTTTGATAAAATATTTATAAAGGAGGTCTTTAGATGATACTCAAATTAAAACCCGCGTTCAAAGATTATATTTGGGGAGGAACAAAACTTCGTGATGATTTCGGATTTAAAAGCGACTTAAAAAAAATCGCTGAAGGTTGGATGCTGTCTTGTCATAAAGACGGCGAAAATATTATTGACGGCGGAAAATTTGACGGTAAAACATTGTCAGAAGTCATTAATGAAACAGGAAAAGATATACTCGGAACAAAGGCACAAAAATATGACTTTTTCCCCATTCTCATAAAACTGATTGACGCTAAAGATAATTTATCCGTACAGGTGCATCCAAATGATGATTATGCGCTTCGAGTTGAAGGCGAATACGGAAAAACCGAATGCTGGTATGTGATTGATTGTGACGAAGGCGCTGAACTGATATACGGATTCAAGAAAAAAATTTCAAATGAAGAATTCAGAAAACGCATTGAGGACAATACATTTTTAGACATAGTAAATCATGTGAAGGTTAAAAAGGGTGAATTTTTCTTTATCGAATCCGGCACACTACATGCAATCGGAAAAGGAATTCTTCTTGCGGAAATTCAGCAAAATTCCAATACTACATATCGCGTATACGATTACAACCGTTTGGGAGCTGACGGAAAGCCAAGAGAGCTACACACCGAAAAAGCCCTCGACGTTACAAAATGCGAACCACCGAAAAATAACGGTGTAATGCCACCTGTTGTTAAGAAAGATGGCTATGACGAAAAACACCTTACTTCGTGCGAACTGTTCTCGGTCAAAGACATTACCGTAAACAAAAGCTATTCATCCGTAGCCGACAGCAATTCGTTTGTATCCATTCTCGTTATCGACGGCAACGGCTCTTTGATTTGCGAAAATGAAACATTTCCGTTGTGCAAAGGCGACAGTTATTTTATAAGTGCCGATAGCGGAGAATTCAAAATATGCGGAAATGTAAATTTAATTGAAACAAGGGTATGACTTTTTAAATTGTCATATTGACAATATATCTGTACCGTCATATAATGTTAATGCAAAATATTGCTGTCTTCGAGGCAAGCTTCGGCTGATCGGGTGTAACTCCCGAACCGACGGTACAGTCCGGATGAAAGAAGATGTACTTAAGCTACACTTTCACCTCGCAGGTTATATCTGCGAGGTTTTTATTTTGTTTGGCAGCATATTTCAGCAAAAATATGAAAGGTCTGATACCATGTCAAACAACAAAAAAAACAAAGATGAAAAGAAAAAAATAATGTCGGGAAAAAAAAAAAAAATTGTCGGGATTTCAAATCAGAAAAATGACTGTAACAGCTATTTTAGCGGCTGTTTCAACCGTCCTTATGTTTCTGAGCTTTAATGTTCCGTTTATGCCGAGCTTTATCAAAATGGATTTTTCAGAGCTTCCGGCGCTGATTGCTGCGTTTGCATACGGCCCGTTAAGCGGTGTTATTGTTTGTCTGATTAAAAATCTGATTAATCTTTTAAGTACACAGTGCTTCCCGCGGGACTGATTTATAAGCACAAGAAAACCAAAAAAAGTGCTGTTCTCGGCGCACTTCTCGGAGCCGTAATAATGGCGGCATTCAGTATGGTTTCAAACTATTATATTGTTTATCCGATTTACACCAAGTTTATGCCGATGGACGTTATAATTGCTGCATACAGTTCTATTTTGCCTTCGATTAAAAATCTTTGGCAGGCTTTATTTGTATTTAATTTACCGTTCACTTTTGCTAAAGGTCTTGTAAATGTTCTGATAGCAACGCTTATTTATAAGCCGCTGTCCCCTATTTTAAAAGGCAAGAATATTTGAGCTGATTTTATTGACAAACGTTGACAAAAATAGTAGAATATAATCAAATAAATAACAATCCTTATAAAGAGTGGCGGAGGGATCGGCCCTGTGAAGCCCGGCAACCTGCACTTAGATGCAAGGTGCTAAATCCCGCAGCATTTTGTGCTGAGAGATAAGGTGAGTTCTATGGGACGCCTTATGCGGATTTAGCACGGGCGTTCTTTTTTTGATTGTTAAACATAAAGGAGTAATTTTAAAAATGGCGAAACATCTTTTTACATCAGAATCGGTTACTGAAGGACATCCTGATAAAATATGCGATAATATATCCGATGCCGTTCTTGATGCTATTCTCGCACAAGATCCTGACGGCAGAGTTGCTTGCGAAACAACTTGTATAACCGACCAAATAATGGTTATGGGTGAAATAACCACGAAGGCAAAAATCGATATTGAGAAAATTGCAAGAGATGTTGTTTGTGAGATAGGCTACGACTCACCTGAAAAAGGCTTTGACGGACATACCTGTAAGGTTCAAATCGCTATTGACAAGCAGTCCCCGGACATAGCTCTCGGTGTAGATAAATCATACGAGCTGAAAGAAGGGTATGATGACAGTTATAATCTTCACGGTGCCGGTGATCAGGGTATGATGTTTGGTTACGCCTGCGACGAAACCGAAGAGCTTATGCCGCTGTCAATTTCACTTTCACATAAGCTTGCAAAGCAACTTACAAACGTCAGAAAAGACGGTACACTCCCCTATCTCCGTCCGGACGGCAAAACACAGGTTACCGTTGAATACGATGAAAGCGGTGCGCCCAAAAGAGTTGACACTATTGTTATTTCCTCTCAGCACAGTGCTGATGTCTCTCTTGATCAAATCAGAAGTGACATAGTAAAATATGTTATCAAGCCTATTGTTCCCGAAAATCTTTTAGATGACGATACAATTATTTATGTGAATCCTACGGGCAGATTTGTCACAGGCGGCCCTGCAGGTGACAGCGGTCTTACAGGAAGAAAAATTATTGTTGACACATACGGCGGTATCGGTCGTCACGGCGGCGGTTGCTTCTCCGGAAAGGACCCCACAAAAGTAGATCGTTCTGCTGCTTATGCTGCGCGATATGTCGCCAAAAATATTGTTGCGGCAGGTCTTGCAAAAAAATGCGAAATTCAAATTGCTTACGCAATCGGCGTAGCACATCCTGTTTCTGTTATGATTGATACATTCGGAACAGGCATAATTTCCGACGATACTTTAAGTGAAATTGTCACCGAAACATTTGATTTGCGTCCGGCGGCTATAATTGACAGCCTCGAGGTCACATGGGCAGAACCGACCTTGATCTTCCGTGGGAAAAGACCGATAAAGCCGTTGAGTTGAAGCAAGCGGCCGGAATTTAAGAAACTGTATAAAACTCTTTTTTTGGTTCATAATAACAATGAACTATTTAAAGGAGTTGAAAACTGATGTTAGACAGAATTGCGTTAATCCTTGTTATCATCGGCGGTATCAATTGGGGTTCAATCGGACTTTTCAAGTTTGATATTGTCGGATGGATATGCGGCGGTCAAGATGCAGTTATCAGCAGAATAATATACACTCTTGTTGCGTTGGCGGCAGTATGGTGTATATCATTGCTATTCAAGCAAAATGAAATTCTATCCTCCGATAACGGCGAAAAAAGAGCATAAAACTAAAAGTCCGGCTCAGCCGGACTTTTTTTCTGTAATCTTTGTTTTATCTGCAATGACGTAAATCATATTGTTTGTGTAATACACGACTTTACCGGGTAGTGCTCCCGATGGCTTTTTAACATTTTTTACTAATGTATAATCAACCGGTACCTTAGTATTTTCCTTTGCAGAACTATTACAAGCCGCTATAATCGCAGCCTCCGAAATTGCAAGGTCTGTAAATTCACGTTTATCGGAAACAAGTATTGTATGTGAACCCGGAACACCTTTGGTGTGGAACCACATATCATAATTTTTGGCTGTTTTAAATGTAAGTTTATCGTTTTGCAAATTATTCCTACCGACAAGAACCCTGAAGCCCTCACTTGTTACATATTCAAGCGGAGGAAGTTCTCGAGGCTGTTTTTGCTTTACGATTTTATGCTTCTTTATAAAACCGCCTAAAACAAGCTCATTTCGTATACTTGCAATTTCATTCTCTGTTTCGGCACGCATAAGACTGTCTTTTACCGAGTCAATATAAGATAATTCCTGTTCCCCGGATTCAATTAAATCGGCGAGCATTTTTTCTGCAGTATGCGCTTTTTTATACTCCTTGTAGTATTTCTGTGAGTTTTTTGCGGGAGATAAAGCCGGATTTACAGGTATTTTAACAAGACGATTGTTGTCATAATAATTTTCAACCTCATAATACGAACAGCCGGAGCTTAATTTATATTGGTTAGCACTTATAAGCTCTGCATATGTTTTCAACGTGTCTTTATCATCACACTTTTGCAACTCCGCCCTTTGGTTAGCTATTTTACGGACAAGGCGTTCTGTCGTATTATTCAGAATTTTTATTATATCCCTAGCCTTCACCTTCATACGCAACGCGAGGTCTCGTTCATAATAAAAAACATCAAGAGCTTCCGAGGCCGACGCAAAAGTCTTTTTGCTAAAGAGCCTACCGTATTGCTTGATATCAATTATCGAAAAATCATATGGTTTACCGTCAACATCAAACAATACAGTAACACCGACTTTATCGCTCACCAAATATGCCTTTAATTCGGATACAGCTTTTTTGAGTATATCGCTGTCACACTCCGAAACCGCAAGATCTTCTTCAAAAGCTTCGTACGCAATTTCACGACACATAAGAGGCGAAGAACCCTCAATTGAAAACAACAAAGACTTGCTCATTTTCAAATGAGAATTCAACAGTACCGAAGTACAAATATCTTCGACTTCGTCCTTGAGAATATTGCATTTTTTCTGCTGCGGCGGCAACACATATGTTACGGAAGGCAATATTTCTCTGACGGATGATTTATTTTCGTCAACCCTTTTTACCGCATCGATTATTTTCCTGTCATTGCCTATAAGTATAATATTACTGTGTTGAGCCATTATCTCGACACAAACCGAGAGATTAACCTTATCTCCTATTTCGTTAACTGCGTCAAAATCAAAAAACAGTATTCTGTCAAGGCCCGATTGACGAATGTTTCGGAGAATTGCTCCTGTAAGTTTTTTTCTAAAAAGCATACAAAGCATTGGCGGTTTTTGCGGGTTTTCAAGCGAATGAGAGGTCAAATGCACCCTTGCCGAGCTCGGTTCTGCCGACATAAGCAGTTTATATGCACCGTTTCTTGTTCGCATATTAAAGACCAATTCAAGCCTTGACGGCTGATTGACCCGTTCAACTCTCGCTCCTATTAACTTTTCGGCTATTTCGTCTTTAATAAAATGTAATGTAATACCGTCAAGAGCCATACTGATATATCCTCAAATATTCTTAATCGGAGTTTTTTGTTCCGCAACTTTAAATTGTATATCTTTAAACTTATCCTCAAGCAATTTACACAAGCTCACTACAGCCGGAAACTCAGTCTCATAATGCCCGGCAGAAACAAGTAATATTTCTTTATCGGTTGCATCCAGAAACTCATGATATTTTCCGTCTCCCGTAACAAGTGCATCAGCGCCACAAAACCCCCACCCCACCCCCGCCGCAAACCGCAACAGTCTTTATTTCTTTTGTACAGTCATTATATCTAAGGTGCGCCGAAAGACATTTGCTCACATATTCCGAGAACATATCCGAGGCCATCGGTTTATCAAGCTCTCCTATCATAAAGCAGCTGTCATTACTTGAAACAACATTATGCAAATTAAGTTTTTGTGCCAGAACATTATTTACACCAATAGGAGATAAATCATAGTTAGTGTGGGCGGAAATAACAGATATACCGTTTTTAAAGCAAATTGCTGCCGGTGTTTTTTCGGTAAGTGCAGACAAAGAACCGAAAATTACCGGATGGTGGGAAACAATAAGGTCATACTTTCCGTCAATCGCTTCATTCAAAACTTCTGCAGTAATATCAAGCGTAACCAAAGCCTTTGAAATAACACAGTCACCGCAATTTACCAAAATACCGCTGTTATCCCATTCAAGTTGTAAAGAAAACGGTGCAAAACTGTCAATATAATCATATATTTCGCTTAGCCTGCTCATATTTAATTTCCTCCAAAATTTTGCCTATTTTGTTTGCATCATAACCGGAATTTTTAAGTGCCGTATACTTTTTTTCAAGCCTGTTTACAATTCTATTACAAAATTCAATTTCATCCGGATTATTGCTGTAAATCAGATTTCCGACATAGAAGTACCACTCGCCAAAATCAGCCTCTTCTTCGGTATATTCGGCTGACAGCGCTAGATACAGTCTCTTACCTTCTCTTACAACCGTCTCCTTTGTAATTTTATAACCGTTATCGCACAAAAAAGCCCTCAAATCTTCAAAATGAGTCATTGGCTGCATAATAATCTGTTTATTATTTTTAAGCCATGGTGCGTCACCGATTATTTTAGCTATAAGCTCACCACCCATACCCGCTATAACAACGGCGTCGGCTTCGGTTTCTTCAATATTTTCAAGTCCGTCGGAAAGCCGTAAAACCACTCTATCTTCAAAACCGTATTGTTTAACGGTTTTTGCCGCATTATTTAACGGTCCTTCGTTTATATCAGAGGCCACAACAGTTTCAGCAAGATCATTTTGTAATGCGTAGACCGGTATGTATGCGTGATCGGTTCCGATGTCGGCAAGCTTTTTGCACGGAGTAATCAATTCTGCTGTTTTCAGCAAACGAGGAGTTAAGTTAATCATAATTACCGTAATTTAAAGGCTGTGTTTTGAGCACAGCCTTTTTAAGTCAGTTATTTTTTCCTTTTAAAAATTCGTTGATATTCTCAACAAGCACGTCCGGGTCAACACCGTGAACCATACAAGCCTGCTCTACTGTTTCGCCGCGCGAAGCCGGGCAACCCAAGCAATGCATACCCATTTCAAGGAAAAAAGGAGCTGTATCTCTCTCGGCATCAAGAATGTCGCCGATTGTCATATCTTTATTGATTTCTGTCATAAATAAAACCTCCGATTATGCTTTTGCGACCGCTAATTTGACTTTACCGTCGCCTATCTCAACTTCTTTGATAAGATCCGCGTCAGAAAGAGTTCCGCCGAGGATAAGTTCATCGGCAAGAAGCTCCGACTTAATGTATTCGGTCTTTTCTTTGAGAGCACCAATAACGGCTGTGTCAAGAGACTCAATTGCCATTTTAACTCTCTGCTCTACCTCATACCCTGCTTCTTTTCTTATAAGCTGACACTGTCTTACCGTATCACGTACCAAGCCCTCTTTAATGAGTTCATCGGTAAGCACGGTATCCAACGCCACAACGCCCTTATCATTCTGAAGCTCAGCAGATACAATACCCTCTTTAGTTTTTGTCTGGACACTGAATATATCCGCGGCAAATTTATCGTCCCAACCGGGAACGGAAACTTCATCTCCCTGTTCAACTGCAGAAACAAGCTTCGTCATATCATCCTTTGAAAGTGTTTCAAGGGTTTGCTTCATCTTGTTAACATTCTGCTTAAGAACAGCACCGGCTACCTTAAAGTTTACGGTCAGATATTTATCCTCAAGAACATTAACATCATCAATATATTTAATATTCTTAATGTTAAGCTCATCAAGTATTATCTTTTCAAATACACCTATTTTATTTGCCGTTTCGCTGTCACAACAAACATAAAGTGTTGAAAGAGGCTGGCGAACCTTGAGCTGCTGCTCATTGCGAAGTCTCATTGCGGTAGCTATTATCTCTCTTGAGACAGCCGTTTTTTCAACAATTCCGTCATCCTCAAATCCCTCAATCGGCTTCGGCCAATCGCAGAGATGTACGGAAATCGGTGACGAAGGCATAACTTTTCTCGTAAAGTTCTGCCAAATATGCTCTGTCATAAACGGAATAACAGGTGACATAACAAGAGTTGCAGTATTAAGAGCGTAATAAAGCACCCAATAAGCAGTCATCTTATCTTTTTCATCGCCGGTTTTCCAGAAGCGACGACGATTTGTCCTTATATACCAATTTGATATATCGTCAACAAATACCTCAAATTCTTTTACAAGCATATAAACTTTATAGTCATCATAAAGCGCTTTAGCTTTTTTCAGGAATTCATTGGTACGAACAACAAGCCATATATCCGTAGGAGTCATCGCAGACTTGTCCGGTGTGTAATTTTCAAAATTAGGCTTATCGATTTTTGCATATGTCTCAAAAAACGTAAAAATATTCCAATATGAAAGAAGCTTTCTTCTCGCCTCATCGCCGAGATTATAACCAAAACGAACATCGTTTGACACAGGAGCACCTGCATATAAATAGCGGACTGTGTCAGCACCTATTTTTTCGGCCGCCTCATCGAATTTAATCATAAATCCGGTTTTCGAGAACTTTCTGCCGTCTTCGGCTATTACGGCACTATTAGTGAGAACTCTCTCATAAGGAGCTTTACCCTCAAGCACAACACTCATAAAGAGCTGTGAATAAAACCAAAGTCTAACCTGCTCGTGCATTTCGGTAACCCACTCTGCAGGGAAGTTCTTTTTCCATTCTTCCTTATCACGGAAATAGCCGAATGTTGAGTAAGGAACAATGCCGGCATCAAGCCAAACATCACCGATTTCAGATATACGCGAAACCTCTTTGCCGCAATGCGGGCATTTAATTTTAATCTTATCCACCCAAGGTCTGTGAAGCTCGGGCAGTTCATCAACAAGTTTAGGGTCAACCGCAAGAGAACGAAGTTCTTCCTTAGAACCTACAACAGTTACATGACCGCAATCGCAAGGATAAAACGGAAGCGGCATACCGTAATAACGCTTACGGGATATGTTCCAGTCTCCCATATTATTTAACCAATCGTTCATACGTTTGCCGTTTGATGCAGGCTCCCACTTAACGGTATTGGCGGCTTCAATAAGCTTCGGACGTAATTCATCTGTTCTGATGTACCAAGCCGGTACAAGTCTGAACACAACCTCCGATTTACATCTCCAGCATACGGGATAGCTATGATCATGCGGTTCAACCTTATAGAGCTTATCATCAGCTTTAAGGTGCTCAAACACCTCATCTGCAACGGTATGGCTGTCTTTTCCGGTCATCCAGCCGAAGCCGTCAAGATATATACCCATATCATCAATGGGCATTACTTTTGCGAGGCCGAGTTTTTCACCAAGCTCAAAGTCTTCGACGCCGCAACCTGGAGCTATATGCACTATGCCGGTACCTTCGTCTGCGGCAACGTCCTCCCAAGCAACGATTTTATGGTCAATACCGCTTTGGGCGGGAATATCCGGGAAGCATGTTTCATAATGATAGCCTACAAGCTCAGAT
>ERZ780111.21-NODE-21-length-50389-cov-8.63249_pt1 | contig 50389 bp, 40 predicted proteins | sample MGYA00433084_ERZ780111 | MGnify/ENA primary metagenome ERZ780111 (study PRJEB29588, sample SAMEA2144299) | human gut metagenome | biome: human gut; feature: human-associated habitat; material: faeces | place: Denmark | collected 2008/2010 ... | reverse complement strand
ATCTTGTCCGCATTCATCGCAAGACAGGCCGAACAGCCAGGCTGGCGGATCTCGAATCCGGCATCCGCAAGAATCCTGTCAAGTCCTTCTTCCTCAATCTGACGTCTGACGGCCCACGAACCAGGCACGAGCCAGGCCGTGACTCCGTCAGCCTTTCCGCGGCCTTTAACGACCGAGGCGAAGGCACGGAAGTCCTCAATCCTGCCGTTGGTGCAGGCTCCGAGAAACACATAATCGATCTTGTGCCCAAGAAGCCTTTCTCCGGCGGAGAAGCCCATATAGTCCAACGCACGCTGAGCCGTGTCAGACGGGATGGTACCGTCAACCGGCATACCCATGCCCGGATTCGTTCCGTAAGTGATCATAGGGCTGATGTCAGCGGCATCGAACACATATTCCTTGTCAAAGACAGCATCTTCTCCGCTGCGTAGGGTACTCCAATATTCAACCGCCTTGTCCCAGTCTTTCCCCTTAGGAGAGAACTCACGGCCTTTGAGATAGGCGAAAGTGGTCTCGTCTGGGGCCACGAAACCTCCGCGGGCTCCCATCTCGATCGACAGGTTGCAAAGTGTCAGACGGCCTTCCATCGAGAGGCCGCGGATTGCCGAGCCGGCATATTCAATAAAGTACCCGGTGGCACCTGAAGTAGTCAACCTCATCATAAGATAGAGGGCCACATCCTTGGCGCTCGCGCCTTTACCGAGTTCTCCCTCTACCCTTATCCTCATCGAGCGCGGTTTCTGCTGAAGGATGCACTGGGTGGCAAGTACCATCTCGACCTCGCTCGTGCCTATCCCGAAAGCGACAGCTCCGACGGCGCCGTGAGTGGATGTGTGAGAATCACCACAGACAATCGTCATTCCAGGCAACGAAAGTCCTTTCTCCAGGCCGACAACGTGGACAATACCGTTGTCCGGACTCATCATCGGATAATGGACCAGACCGAATTCAGCCGCGTTCCGTTCCAAAGTCTCCACCTGACGACGGCATACATCATCCGCGAAAGCAGTCCCTTCCGTCGGGATGTCGTGGTCAGGCATACATATTATTCTCTCCGGGCGCAGAATACCGCAGCCACGCTTCCTTATGCCCTCGAAGGCTTGAGGACTGGTCACTTCGTGACAGTAAAGCCTGTCTATGTAGAGCTGAGTGGGACCACCGTCGATGACGGACACGATGTGACTGTCCCAAATCTTGTCGAAAAGTGTGTTCATCCCCTGAATTTGTTTATGCAGTCAATGAACGCCTCCACAGACGCGGTGACGATGTCGGTGTCGGCTCCGAAGCCATAATACACGTGGCCGTCATGCTCGACCTGCATGTGAACCTTGCCCACATCATCGGAGCCTTTGGTGATGTTCTGTATGGTGAACTCCTTGATGACCATCTGACGCCTGATGATGATCTTGAGGGCGTTGATCGCCGCGTCAACCGGGCCGTTGCCTCTGGATGCGGCCTCGAATTTCTCACCGGCGATGTCAAGGCCGACACTTGCGATAGGTCTCAGACCCTTGCCGCTGGTCACCTGGAGGTACTCAAGCTTGACGTGATGGTCCTCAGCCCTGTCGGCTCCGGCGAGCACAAGGAGATCATCGTCGCTGACCTGCTTCTTCTTGTCGGCCAGTTTGAGGAACTCATCGTAAAAAGCGTCAAGTTTATGGCCTTCCATCTTGATTCCAAGAACCTCCAGACGGTATTTAAGGGCGGCGTGGCCGCTTCTGGCGGCAAGCACGATGTCGTTGTCGTCAATCCCAACTTCCTTAGGGTCGATGATCTCGTAGGTACTGACGTTCTTGAGGACTCCGTCCTGATGGATGCCTGAGGAGTGCGCGAAGGCGTTGCGCCCGACGATGGCCTTGTTCGCCTGAACCGGCATATTCATAAGATTCGAGACCATCCGGCTCACCGGAGTGATCCTGGTCGTGTTGATGTTGGTCACGAGAGGGATGTCGCTGTGGCTCTTGATGATCATGGCGATCTCCTCCAAGGCCGTGTTGCCGGCACGCTCGCCCACGCCATTGACGGTGACCTCGCACTGGCGGGCCCCGGCAAGAAGGCCGGACATGGTGTTGGCGGTGGCCATACCAAGGTCGTTGTGGCAATGGGTCGAGATGACAGCCTTGTCAATCCCATCCACATTGTCAACAAGGTACTTGATCTTGGCGGCGTACTCGGAAGGGAGACAGTAGCCTGTCGTGTCAGGAATATTCACGACCGTGGCCCCGGCCCTGATGGCCGCCTCTACCACTCTGGCAAGGTACTCATTGTCCGTACGCCCGGCGTCCTCAGCGTAGAATTCCACATCCTCGACATATTTCTTGGCATATTTAACTGCTCTGACGGCCCGCTCAAGAATCTCCTCCCGGGTGGAATTGAACTTGTACCTTATGTGGGAGTCGGAAGTCCCGATCCCTGTGTGTATCCTCTTGTGCTTGGCATATTTAAGGGCTTCCGCTGCCACATCGATGTCTCTCTCCACCGCGCGTGTCAAAGCGCAGATCGTCGGCCAGGTGACGGCCTTGGAAATCTCCACGATCGAATTGAAATCCCCAGGACTGGAAACAGGGAAACCCGCCTCAATGACATCTACTCCCAACTCTTCAAGAGCCTTTGCCACCTGGATTTTCTCCACAGTGTTGAGCTGGCACCCAGGCACCTGCTCGCCATCACGCAAAGTGGTGTCAAAAATGAATATTCTGTCTGAACTCATCTGAAAAACGGTAATTACACTAACTGATAGCTAAATTCGTTTTTTGTTTTGTGAAAAACAACATTATGGCCTATTTATGCCTCTTCTCAAGTTCCTTTTCCAGATCGGCGATGCCGTAGCCTTTGCTGACCAAAAGCACGAGAAGGTGATAGACCAAATCCGAGGCCTCGTAGATCATACGTTCATCGTCCCCTTTCACGGCCTCGATTACGGTCTCGACGGCTTCCTCGCCGACTTTCTGTGCCATTCTCGGAGTCCCTGCCTTGAACAGGGATGTGGTGTAGGACTTCTCCGGCATCCGCTCGTGACGGCCTTTGATCACACTTTCAAGCTCGCGGATGAAGCCCGTGCTTGCCGGTACCGCGTCTCCCCAACAGGTCTTCGTGCCTTTGTGGCAGGCCGGTCCGTCAGGTATCGCGCGGACAAGAAGGGTGTCCGAATCGCAGTCTACCGCAATGGAGACAAGATGAAGGAAGTTGCCGCTGGTCTCCCCTTTTGTCCATAGGGTCTGGCGGGAGCGGCTGAAGAATGTCACCAGACCGCTTGCCTGGGTCTTTTCGAGAGCCTCGGCGTTCATATAGCCGAGCATCAGAACCTGAAGGGTGTTCCGGTCCTGGACGATGGCCGGCACGAGTCCGTCCGCGCCGACATTAAGAGTCTTAAAATCAATCATATTCATAAAGTTCCTTTTATATTCTTACATTCACTCCGTGGGTGCGGAGGGTTCTTTTCAAATCGGGGATGGAGATTTCGCCGTAATGGAATATGCTTGCGGCGAGGGCGGCATCGGCTCGGCCGGTGGTCAGTGCTTGCTCGATGTCAGCGACGCTTCCCGCCCCACCGGAGGCTATCACAGGGATGGTAAGTTCCTCAGCAAGATGGGAATATGCCTGCACGGCATAGCCGTTCTTGGTGCCGTCATTATCCATTGAGGTAAAGAGGATCTCGCCGGCGCCGAGGTTCTGGACTTGCTTGGCCCAGGAATATAGTTCCTTGTCGGTCGGCCTTTTTCCGCCGTGGGTCATCACCTGCCAGTAAGCATTGCCGTACAGGGATGTAGCTTCGACAGGCTCAGCGGCCGTTCCAGAAGCGACCATCCTCGCGTCAGTCGCCACGACAACAAACTGGGAGCCGTAGCGGGAAGCGATCCTGGTGATGATCTCCGGCTGAAGCACAGCCGCCGTGTTGATCGTGATCTTGTCAGCCCCGGCATCCAGGAGCCTGGCCGCATCCTCGAACGAAGATATTCCCCCACCCACAGTGAACGGAATGTCAATCCGTTCCGCTATCCGGGAAACCAGACCAGTGAAAGTCTTCCGCCCTTCGGAAGACGCGCTGATGTCCAGATAGACGAGCTCGTCAGCCCCCTGCTCAGAGTAGAAAGCTCCCATCTCCACAGGATCACCCACCTCACGCAAGCCCTCGAAATTGATCCCTTTCACTACCTGTCCCTTCTTCACGTCCAGACAAGGTATAATTCTCTTCGCCAACATATTACCTGAACAAATCCTCAAGTTTCACTCGTCCTTCATAAATAGCTTTTCCGACAATGGCCGAGCGAAGTCCGGATCTTCTCAATTCCTCCAGATCCTCGTAATTGGACACGCCCCCGCTCACGATGATCTCCACGTCCGGGAACTGTTGCTGAAGGCCGGCGTAAAACTCAAGATTCACGCCCTGCAACATCCCGTCCCTCGAAACCTCGGTCACAATAGCCTGACGCACAAGTCCTTCAAAAGACTCCAAAGCCTGCACGGCTGACATCGGGACAGTCTCCTTCCAACCGTGCGTCGCGACCAAACCATTCTTCAAATCCAACCCAAGGATGATTTTTTCCCCATAGCGGCCAAGCCATTTCTTGAATATGTCCGGTTCGGTAAAGGCCACGCTTCCGCAGATGACATATTCAGCCCCGGCATCCAGAACAGCGTTCAAAGACTCCTCCGACTTCACTCCGCCGCCAAACTCAACTTTCAGACCGGTCGCTTTGGTTATATTCCTTAGCACATCCAGGTTCTTCGGACAGGCGGCCTTTGCACCTTCCAGATCCACAAGATGCAGCCTTGTCGCGCCAGCCTGCTCGAATCCCTTCGCCATACTGACTGGGTCGTCAGAGTAAACCTTCTCCCTTGAATAGTCTCCCTGCGTGAGACGCACGCACCGGCCTCCGATTATGTCTATGGCCGGAATTATGTTAAAATTCTTCATATTCAATAAAATTCTTTAATATCTCAGCCCCGACCGAACAGCTCCTCTCCGGATGAAACTGCGTCCCGAAGAAATTGTCCCGCTGGAGCGCCCCGCTGAAACGGACACCGGCATATTCAGTCGCGGCGACAGTCTGATCCGGGAATATTCCCGCGCTGTACGAATGCACATAATAGACGAACGAATCTTCGGGAATATTCCTGAAAAGCGGGCCGCGCAGCCCGGAGATTGTATCCCACCCGGTGTGAGGGATCTTGACACCGGGAGTTTCCGGGAAGCGGGTGACTTTCGGGGTGAATATTCCAAGACATTCCGTGTCGCCCTCCTCGCTTGAATCGCACATCAGCTGCATTCCGATGCATATTCCTAAAACAGGTTGGGTCAATGACTTTATGACTGGTGCCAAGCCTGTGGACTCCAAGGCTTTCATAGCGGAGGAAGCCTCCCCAACTCCCGGCAGGATCACGTGGTCGGCGCGGCGGATCATCTCCGGATCAGCGGTCAGCACATATTCCGCTCCAAACCTTTTCAGAGCGTTTTCGACCGAGCGTATGTTGCCGGCTTTGTAGTCAATTATCGCTATCATAGGATGCCTTTGCTTGATGGTAGTTCGTAAGGGAACGGGGTCTTGGCGACCGCCATTCTTAAAGCCCTGGCGAAGGCTTTGAAGATTGCCTCGGCCTTGTGATGCTCGTTCACGCCCTCCGCCCAGATGTGCAGGTTGCATTTCGCTCCGGCGCAGACAGACTGGAAGAAATGGCTGAACATCTCGGTCGGGACACCGCCGACCTTCTCACGTTTGAACTCCGCGTTCCATTTGAAATCAATACGCCCTCCGAAGTCCATCAGGACAGCGGCGTCACAGTCGTCCATCGGGAGGACGAAGCCGTAGCGGGCCATGCCGAGTTTCGAGCCGAGCGCGGCGTTGATCGCTTCTCCGAAGACGATTCCGACATCCTCAATCGTGTGATGTTCATCCACTTGCAGATCGCCTTTCACATTGATTGAAAGTGCCACGCCGCCGTGGTTCGGGATCTGATCAAGCATGTGGTCGAAGAAAGGGAGACCGGTGGAAATGTGTCCGGAGCCTCCAATGAAATCCAGATCCAATTCAAGGGCAATCTTTGTCTCTTTGGTATTACGGACAATTCGGATATGTCTTTCGCCTAATATTTCCATACCGGGGGTGGTCGCTTCGACAGGCTCAGCGACCGAAGAGGACAGCAGCCGAAGCAGTCTGCCATTCTCCACCGGAGTGCCGACTGTGATGCGAAGGCACCCCTCGCAACCTGAGACCTTGGAACGATTCCGCACAATGACTCCTCCCGCAAGCAGCCTCTCGTAAACCTCATCCGGATTCTCAAACCTAACCAACAAAAAGTTAGCGTCACTTGAATATATTCCCTTGACCTCCGGGCATTTGGCCAATTCTTTTTCCAAGCGGAACCGCTGCCCCACAATCTCGGCCACAGCCTTGTCCTTGGCCGCCTCGTCAAGTTTCATCAATGCCATCTTCTGAGCCAGAACATTGATGTTGTACGGATATTTGACTTTGGACATCAAAGCGATGACAGCAGGATCCGCGATCGCCAATCCAATTCTGAGACCTGCCATACCCCAAGCCTTTGAAAGCGTCTGGAGCACAATCAGGTTAGGGTATCTCTTGACCAAAGATGTCAGCGAAGGCCTGACCGAAAAGTCGATGTAAGCCTCATCCAGCACCACCACGCCGCCGAACCTTTCAAGAATATCCTCGATCTGCTCCACCGGGAACGAGTTTCCTGTCGGGTTGTTCGGCGAGCAGATGAACATCAGCCTTGTCTTGGAGTCCGCCGAGGAAAGCATCGCCTCTGTGTCCATTGAGAAATCCGGCCTCAGCTGGACTTTCCGGAATTCAATGTCGTTCATCGCGGCTGCCACCTCGTACATCCCGTAACTCGGAGCGATGGACACGGCATTGCTTGCCCCCGGTACGCAGAACACACGGTAAACAAGGTCAATCGCCTCGTCGCTCCCGTTGCCGATGAACAGGCTATCCGCAGAAATTCCTTTGATTTCCGCGACCTTGGCCTTCAAGGCTTTCTGATGTGGGTCCGGATACCGATTGATGCCATTGTTGTAAGGATTCTCGTTGGCATCCAGAAATATTTCCGGCTGGTTCGAGCCACAGTCGTCCCGGGCGGTCGAATATGCCTCAAGACCTAAGATGTTTGGCCTTACGAGTTTAAGAACGTCTTCTATATTCATTACTGATTATTTTTCAAGTCTTACTTCAACCGCGGCGGCGTGAGCGTCAAGCCCTTCGGCCAAAGCCATTGTACGGATTGTATCACCAAGTCCAGACAAACCCTCACGCGAAATCTCCTGAATCGTCATCTTCCTCATAAACGCATCCAGATTCAACCCGCTGAACGAACGCGCCCAACCACTCGTCGGCAAAGTATGATTCGTTCCTGAAGCATAATCACCGGCGCTTTCAGGAGAATAATTTCCAATGAATATGCTCCCGGCGGCTACCACCTTATCCGCCACGCTCCAAGGATCACGCATAGATATGATGAGATGTTCAGGAGCATATTCATTGGCGAAATCGATGATGTCCTCACGGTTCGTAAGAACGACCATCCGACTGTGATCCAACGCTTTGGCAATGATACTTCCCCGACTCAGCCTTGCGGTCTGTCTTGCGACTGCATCCACCACGGATTTTGCGATAGCCTCCGATGTGCAGACCAGAATCGACTGGCTGTCCGGCCCATGCTCCGACTGGGAGAGGAAGTCAGCTGCGACGAACTCAGGATCAGCGGTCCCGTCAGCCAGCACCATAACCCCTGACCGCCCGGCCGGCATAGCGATCGCTGCGACCGACAGCCCGACCATCTGCTTGGCCTTCATCACATAGCGGTTGCCCGGGCCGTAAATCTTATCACACCGGGCAAGAGTCCGGGTGCCATAGGCCATCGCGGCGATCGCCTGGGCCCCGCCAATCTTGAATATGTCCTTTACACCACAGAAAGAAGCGGTGTAGACTATTGCCGGATTAGCCTTGCCTTTCTTGTCCGGCGGGGTACAGAGGACAATCTCTCCGCATCCGGCCACCCGGGCCGGAACCGCAAGCATCAGGACAGAGGAAAACAAAGGGGCGCTCCCTCCCGGGACATAGAGTCCGACACGCCTGACAGGGACCGCCTTCTGGACGCAGACAACTCCCGGCGAGGTCTCGACCCTGACAACACCCGGCATCTGCGCCTCATGGAATCTTCTGATGTTTGAATATGCCTGGGCGATGGCCTTCTTCAATTCGTCCGGAACAGCCTCCGCCGCCTCGGCGATCTCTTCATCACTGACTTTCAAGTCGCTTGGCGATGGAAAGGCGACACCGTCAAAACGAGCCTCCAGATCAAGGACAGCATCGTCTCCCCTTTTCCTGACATCCTCCAGCGTGGCTTCCACACTGGCCAGGACAGCCGGATCATCCTTTGCAGGACGTTCCGTCAACCTTCTCCATTCGCCTCGTGATGGATTGACGTACTTATTCACCATGGAAAACAATTCATTCATAACGAGAAAAGTCAAGACTACAGAACCATCTTCTCAACCGAGAGGACAAGTATCCCCTCCGCGCCTATCGCTTTCAGGCTTTCGATCTTCTCCCACAGAACACTCTCATCTACAACGGAATGCAAGGAAGACCATCCTTTCTGTACAAGGGGCAGTACCGTTGGACTTCTCATCGCCGGTACTATCCGGATGGCATCCTCTATCCTCTCGTCGGGAATGTTCATCAGCAGGTACTTCTTACCTCTGCTTTCCTTCACAGCATTGAAACGGAACCTGATCTGTTCCAGAAGCTTGGCCTTGTCCTCGGTAAGTTTATCCCCACAGATCAGCACAGCCTCGGAGAAGACAACCTTCTCCACCTCCTTCAAGCCGTTGCTGACAAGAGTCCCTCCGGACGACACGATGTCGAAAATGGCATCGCTCATGCCCACGGTCGGCGCGATCTCGACAGAACCGGCGATGACATTGATCCTGGCGCTTACACCGTTCTTCTCCAAAAAACCTCTAAGAATGTTAGGATAGGACGTGGCGATCCGTTTCCCGTTGAAATAGTCCAGTCCCGGATAGTCCTCTGCCTTGGGGATGGCAAGGGAGATCCGGCATGCTCCAAAGCCAAGGCAATCCACGACTTTGACATTACCGCCTCTTTCACAAACCTCGTTGTAGCCGACGATTCCCAGATCGGCCACCCCCTGCTCCACGGCCTGCGGAATGTCATCATCCCTGAGGTAGAGTATCTCGACAGGGAAACTGCTGGATCGTGAAAGGAATTTTCGTTTGGTGTCATCCATCTCGATGCCGGCCTCACGCAACAGCGCGAGGCTTTCTTCACTCAGACGGCCTTTGGCCTGAATAGCGATTCTTAACATTTCGTTCGTTTTATAATACAATAATAATCTCATTCAACCGCCCCGATGGCCGATGGGCTTGGCCGGGCTGTGCCGACCTGGGGAAAAGCCCACAAACCAAAAAGACCCGCCACCTAACGGAAGCGAGCCTCGACAAAAATATCCCTCATAAACAGATACCCACGACAACTCACCCCCGTTTCATGCGGTGGTGATGATGGTGGATATGAAAAAAACCTTTCATTATACGTTTACTGCGGCAAATTTCGTAAATTATTTCGAAATTGCAAGAGATTTTCAAGAAATCAGAACGAGTACCTTACAACGCCGACAACGCGGTGGTTGATGATCAGATGGGATCCGCCTGAGGCTAGTCCGTGTGAATCAAGGGCTTTGATGTCACCGTAGTCCACGTAGGTCCCGTTGTACTCTACCGCGACCGTGAGACGGTCAAGATTATAGGCCACAGCCGGCGTGACGCGCATGATGTGGCGGATGTTCTTGAAGCCGCCGTCAAAATAGTATATGTTCTTAGGATCCGAAATGCCGGTCTCCGAATTGACAGGAATAGGTCGGGATGTTCCCAGCGCCTTCATGAAGCCTGCCATGCAGATGAACTGCCAAGTGTCTCCATAGCTTGCCGAGACAAAGGATGTGGAGGAGCGCAGAGGCGTGTACTTGTAGTGATAGACATCGCTGGCGTCACAGAGCGCATAGCCGCCCATGAGACGCAGATGGTCTCCTCCAGAGGCCAGTACGGACTTGGCGTTGATCTTGAAAAGTCCTTTCGAGAATTCCAGATAGACCATAGGGCTGACCATCGAGATCCTGTCCTTGACAGGGGTGCCTTTGTCGTATGTGTAGCCATCGGTGTCGGTCGTACGCCAACGTGGCCTGAGACTGATAAAGTCAGCGCCGGCTTTGGCCTTGAAGTGAGACGAGGTGAATGACAATCCGGCGTAGAATTCCGGAATCACCCCGTACTTCACATAGTCGGATGACGGCCCCTGCGGACCTGTTGGCTTGAACTCCACAGGATAAAGCGCGCCGACCGTCAGCGAGAAACGCTTGAGAAACGATGTCTCGAACATCAGCTGAGGACTTCTCGAATAGGGATTGAAAGGCGCGCCGACCTCGTAGCCGACACTCATCGGCATGTCAACCGACATCGGATGCCAGGCCTGCCCCACCCTGAGGACAGCCGAGTTCACAACCCGTCCCAAGCCTGACCAGTTGAGATCGAGATACGCCTGACGGAGCCGCAAGGAGGCTGTACTCTCATTGAAGAGATAGAAATCAGCCTCCAGCTTGCCCGTGACATTGAAGGACCCGTACTGGAAACCCTTAAGGTCGAATCCGACGCGGGTCGTGACAGCGGAGAGCTTGAAGGACGGGTTGAACCAGATGTCCTTGCCCTCAAGGTTGTTCTCCTTGTCATAAGGAAGATAGTAAAACAAGTCATCGGTGTCGGTCTTGGACTGACGGGCGTCAAAGATGGCGCTCGTCCTGAAAAAACCGTATGGTTCCAGATGATTTGTGAGCTTGACCAAATGGTTCTGAGCGTCAGAAGGTAAAGAGAACATGGACAATACGACAAGCGATGCCATCATTGGGATTATCTTCTTCATATCATCGAATGGTTTAGATGTCTCGTCAAAGACCGGACCTGTCAAAAACTAGAATGTGAACTTGACCAGCGCCTGGACGCGGTTGTTGGTGATCCAGTGGAGGTTGTCCTCGGCGAGGCCGTTGGCACCGATGCACTTCACGCCGTCGATGGTCTTATACTCTCCGTACTGGACGCTTGTGAGCTCATATTCAAGACCAATCGCGAACTTGCCGATGTTGCGGATAACAGTCGGAGTGAGCCTCCACATCTGGTTCATGTTCGAGAAGCTGTTCTTGCTGAAATAGAGGTTGGCCGCCGGGGCATAGCCGTTCTTGGCGCCCAAGAGGTCATCCTTGGTACCGAAGTTCTTCACATAGCCGCCGAAGAGGATCCACTGCGTCTTCTTTCCGTACATAAGGCTCACCCAGGTCGATGAGTTGCGCGTAGGGGTATATTCATAACTTACCTTGTCATCCTTGACACCTGAGATTCCGTAGCCGCCGTTGAGGTTGAAGTGCTCGCCGGCCTCGGCGAAGATGGTCTTCACCTTTGCGGAGAACAGTCCGTTCTTGTAATGGGCGAAGACGAACGGGGTGACGGTGGTGATGCGGTCGGTGACCTTGACGGTGCCGTTGTTGTTCCTTGGCTTGATCGAGAGCATGTCCACTCCGGCCCTGAGGAGGAGATTGTCGTTCTTGTAGTTCAGGCCGAGGTAGATCTCTGGGGTGCAGCTGTACTTGATGTAGTTGGCGGAGGCGCCGTTAGGGCCTGCCGAATTGTACTGCATCTGCCAGATGGCCGATCCCGTGAGGGAGAACGCATCGTTGAGTCTGTAGTCAAGTTTCACCTGCGGAGTACGGCTGAAAGGTCCGAAAGGCGCTCCTGTGTTGAGGGAGAACACGTCCGGCATGTCAGCGGCCATAGGATGCCAGGCCTGGCCTGCCGTCACCAGCCAATCGTTCCTGCCGACGGTGACATAAGCCTGACGAAGACGAAGCACCGCGGTTCCGGAGACACCGGAAAGACCATTGTAGAAGTCAGTCTCGATCTTTGCTCCGAATTTCAAGCCATTATATTCATAACCGGTGACATTGAGTCCGATTCTGGAAGTGATGGCGGCGTAGCGGAGGGAACTCTGCTCGTTCAGATCGACATCGCCCTTCTTGTTCTCGTCTTTCGGAAGATAGTAGAAGAAGTCTTCTGTTCCGGCCACACTCTCGCGTGTGTCAAAAGCATAAAAGTTGCGGATGAAACCGTAAAGGCTGACCTGCGGTTTGGTCTCCTGGGCGCCAAGAGTGACGCACATTGCCAAAGCGGCAAGTGAAGTGACAATTTTGTTCATTTTGATTACTACTAACATTAAATTTTGAGAAGCTGCCTGGGAATAATCCCAGAACAGCTTCTCTTAGATTATTTACAGACTACTGCGCGAACGGGAAGATCTTGGTGAGCCAGAAGAATCCGAAGATGAATCCAACCACACCGATGATGATACCGATCTTTGCCATGTCCTTGGTCTCGACAAGTCCGGTTGAGGCCGCGATGGCGTTCGGAGGAGTAGAGATAGGGAACAGCATGGCGATGGAGGCGCACACGGCGATGAATATGATCATGGCCTGGGTTCCGCCCATGGCGATGAAGGCTGCGTTGTTGGCGGCTGCCGGATCGGCCATGCCCTCAGCCACTACAATGAGGATAGGGATAAGAAGCGCCGCTGTGGCGGAGTTGCTGATGAAGTTCGAGAGGAAGTAGCAGACAAGACCGGCAACTACCAGCACAAGGATGACAGACATCGAGCCGAACGGTATCGCCGTAATGAGAACCTTCGCCAGACCGGTGTCCTGAAGGAGATAGCCCAATGCGAAGCCTCCGGCAACGAGCCAGAGCACTGACCAGTTGATCTCCTTGATCTCCTCCTTGCCGAAGAGTCCTGTGGCCGTGAAGACGGCGAGAGGAATCAGAGCCACGACGTTGGAGCTGATGTGATGGAGTTGCTCCGTGGCCCAGAGAAGGATCGTGATGATGAAGGTAGCCCAGACAAGCTTGCTCTTCCAGTCCTTCTTCTTGTCGTTGGCAGGGATCTCAAGCACAAGCTTCTGGGTCTTGAACGGGAAGAACACCAGAAGGAGAATCCACGCGAGGAGAATCATGATGATCACGTAAGGAATCATGTGGACGCACCAGTCTCCGAAAGAGACATCGATGCCGGCCTGCTCAAGGTAACCTTTCGCTGTCGCGTTAGGAGGAGTTCCGATAGGAGTTCCGATACCACCGAGGTTGGCGGCGACCGGAATCGAGAGAGCGAGGCCGATCTTTCCCTTGTCGTCGCTCGGCAGCTTGTGGAGCACCGGAGCGAGGAAGGCAAGCATCATGGCGGCGGTGGCGGTGTTGCTCATGAACATCGAGAACACGGAGATGATGATGAGGAATCCCAGAAGCACCATCTTAGGCTTTGTACCGAATACGCTGAGGAGGGACTTGGCAAGTGTTACGTCAAGTCCGAATCTTTCGGCCATGATCGCGAGCACGAATCCGCCAAGGAACAGCATCACGACAGGGTCTGCGAAAGATGACATTATTTTCTTGTAGCTTACCAGCTGACCGAACTCAGGATTGCAGAAGAAACCGAGTCCCTTGTCGGAGACGGTCAGCAAAGCTACAACGATGATCAGGACAGAAGTCGCCCAGTTAGGGATGATCTCAAACATCCACATCAACGCGGCGAACACGAAGAGGGCGATCACACGCTGCTGGACAACTGTCAGAGCGTCGATGCCGAAGAATGAGACAGGCACACACCACAAGAAGAGTGTGACCAAAAGAACAATTGGCAGAAGCACACCGTACTTCACATTGAATTTCTTTTCAGCCATTTCAGTAGTATTGATTATTAATTTTTGTTATTTCTGGAACTCGAACCTGAGGTCAATCGGAATGTTCTCAAGACGGATGTTGACAAGGTCGGCCTTAAAGTCCTCTGACATAACGCAGTACTGGTTTTCGAACTGCTCGGCGAACTCATAGTCACCGGTGGCCTGTGTCTTGAGGACAATGCCTGCGAACTCCGCCACAAGCGAGAGGGTCTTCTCGTAGTTGATTGAATATTTACCGCTGTCACCGCGCTTGAACGCACCGTTCTGGTTCAGGTAGTTAAACAGCATCACATAGGCTCTTCCAAGCTGGGAGGCCTCTCCGAAACGCTCCGAGCGGATCAGGTTGGCCACGAATGTGGTGATGGCGTCCTCCTTGGTGATGAGCGCCGGGATCTTATGCTCGTCCAGCAGCTTGCAGACAAAGTACAGACCAAGGGCGTTGGCCTTGGCGTCCTCCCAGGTGAGGGCCTTGTTGCCAAGCGCGTCATTCACGCTTCCCTTGCCGTTGATGGTCTCCTTGACTCCGAGTCCGTGGGAGATCTCGCGGAACGCGATGTTCCAGTAGAATGCCTCCTCGTCAAGACGATCCTGCTGGTCAGGACTCAGGACAACGATGCCCACAGGACTTACCACACGGTTGAATTTCTCCATCATGATGTTGCGCAGCAGGGCTGTACGGGTGCCGGCCTTCGCCTGGACCTCCTCGTTGTAAGGAAGGTTGAGGGCGATCAGCTTGATGCCCGCGTTGGCGTGTCCGGCGCAGTAGATAGCGTCATAGGCATAGATGTCCGATTCGTCGCCAGGCACGAAGTTCCTGTACTGCTCATCGCACGGGATCTGCTTCTGGAGCTCCGGAAGCATCGAGGTGAACTGGTCGAGAACCTCGGTGCGCTTCAAGTCCTTCAGAAGCACGTAGGCCTCGTAGGAAGTCTTCATACCGTACAGACGGTCATCGTTCACCTCGTTAGGGCCGATGATGAGGTCCATCTTGCTGTCCGTCATCTCCAGCCAGGCGAGGTCACTGTCATAATAATAGTCAGTCTTCAGCGCGTCGATCTTCTTGAGAAGATAATTGCGCACGCTTGGCTTGATGGTGATGTCAGCGGCAGCCTTGAGGTAATTGCAGATCTTGTCGATGTTGTACTCGAAAGCGTCATGATACCAGACAGAAGTGAGTTTCCCGTCGGCACCGCGCCTGATGAGTGAATATGGACTCGTCTTCACCGGATCCGCCAACGAATCAAACTCGGCGGCAGTCATGTCGGCCGGATAGAAGTTGGCACCAAGAGGAAGCTCTCCGAAACCTTCTATGAATGTGGATCCGTCAAGGCGATCCCAAGGTCCGTAATTGATTTTGGCATAGTCCCTAAGATCGGCATCCTTCAGGTTCTCGATCAAGGTCTTGTCACCAAAATACTGTTTCCAGTAGATACTGTCAGCCTGGTCGGCGGCGAATTTGTAGAGGTTGAGGACTTCTTTACCGTTGTCTGTGATACCGGAAAGGTCTGGCGACTCGATCTTTACGAGCGCATACGAATCGACCTTCTTCTGGACAGCGGTCTTGGGCTCAGTGTTACAGGAGACCACAAGTGCTAGTAGCATTAATGCCAGAGCGGTTCTTTTCATTTGAAAAAAGTGTTATTAAGTAATTATTTCTTCTTCGGTGCTATTCCTATAAATATCTTGCAAATTTAATGAATATAAATGAAAAAAAGCACATCAACAGACGTTGATGTGCTCATATTCGTCAGAAAAACCTTCGATTAGATGGTTCCCTGCTCAAGCATAGCCTGCGCCACCTTCATGAAGCCGGCGATGTTGGCGCCCTTCACGTAGTCGATGCTGCCGTCCGCGCGTGTGCCGTACTTGACGCACTGCTCGTGGATGCTCTGCATGATCCAGTGAAGCTTGTCGTCAACCTCCTGAGCCGACCAGCTGAGGTGAGCCGCGTTCTGGGTCATCTCAAGGCCTGAGGTGGCAACTCCACCGGCGTTCACAGCCTTGCCAGGAGCGAAGAGGACTCCGTTGTTCTGGAAGAAGTGGATGGCACCCGGCTGGCAACCCATATTGGAAACCTCGCAGCAGCACCAGCAACCGTTGGCCTTCAGTTCCTTGGCATCGTCCTCGCTGAGCTCGTTCTGGAACGCGCAAGGGAGGGCGATGTCGCAAGGGATGCTCCAAGCCTTCTTGCCGGCTGTGAACTGAACCTTTCCAGGGAACTTGGTGGCGAGATCCTCGACCATATTCCTGTTGGAGGCACGCATGTCAAGCATATATTCATTCATCTCAGGAGTCATTCCCTCAGGAATATGGCATACTCCGTCAGGACCGGAGATGGCGACAACCTTGGCACCGAGCTGGGTAGCCTTCTTCACAGCGCCCCAAGCCACGTTACCGAAGCCGGAGATGCAGACCTTCTGGCCGGCGATGTCCTTGCCCGCCTTGTGGAGAAGGTGCTGTGTGAAGTAGAGGGCACCGAAACCGGTGGCCTCAGGACGAAGGATGGATCCTCCCCAGGTAGCGCCCTTTCCGGTGAGAACTCCGGTGTGGTACTGACGGGCGAGTTTCTGGTACATTCCGTTCAGTTAGCCGATCTCACGTCCGCCTACACCCACGTCACCGGCAGGGATGTCCTGGTCAGGACCGATGCAGCGCCAGAGCTCAAGCATGAAGGCCTGGCAGAAACGCATGATCTCAGCGTTTGACTTGCCGACCGGGTCGAAGTCCGAACCACCTTTCGCACCACCCATAGGAAGGGTTGTGAGGGCGTTCTTGAATGTCTGCTCGAAACCGAGGAACTTAAGCATTGAAGGGGTCACGGCCTTGTGGAAGCGAAGTCCTCCCTTGTAAGGTCCGATGGCGCTGTTGAACTGCACGCGGTAGCCGATGTTCGTCTGAACCTCGCCGTTGTCGTCAATCCAGGTCACGCGGAAGGTGAAGATCCTGTCAGGCTCGACGAGTCTCTCGACAATCTTAGCCTTCTCGAACTCAGGATGCTGGTTGTAGACTTCCTCGATTGATTCGAGAACCTCCTGTACGGCCTGGAGATATTCTTTCTCAATAGGGTACTTGGCCTGGAGACGGGCCATGATTTCTGTTGTTTTCATAACTTGACTGTGTTATTAATTAAGTTAAAAAATGTGTTGCTATTCAAGTTCCCAGGTGGAGCCGCTGTGAAGCAGTTCGTCAACGCTGTGGATCCTCGCCTTGGATGTCACCTGCTCGACCTGCTTGGCGACCTCCTCGTCGTAGGTGATGTCGGACACCTCCCTGATCACGCCAAGAGCCACCGGGAACTCCGGCCACTTCATGTCGGCGATCATCATCTGGAGGCCGAGGTTGTCGGAATGGCTGTCGTGCGTGAGAACGTCGTCCTCCGTCACACCGTCCTCTCCGATGGTGACCACCTTCAGCTTCCAACCGTCAAGGGCGATACCCTTGTCGCGGTTCTTGCCGAAGATCATCTTCTCGCCGTCGCGAAGGATCAGCGTCCTGTCCGCCTTGTGTTCCCTGTCGGAGATCTCGGCGTGGGATCCGTTGTTGAAGATGACGCAGTTCGTCAGGAACTCCATGACAGAGGTTCCCTTATGCCTTGAGGCGGCAAGCATGATCTCCTGGTTGAGCGCAAGCTCGGTGTCCATTCCCCGGGCAAAGAATGTTCCCTTGGCTCCAAGCACGAGGCTGCCCGGATTGAACGGATGCTCGACAGTGCCGTAAGGAGAGGTCTTGGTGACAGTGCCCAGCTTCGATGTCGGCGAGTACTGTCCCTTGGTCATTCCGTAGATCCTGTTGTTGAAAAGCATCAGGTTGATGTCGATGTTCCTTCTGATGGCGTGGATGAAATGATTTCCACCGATGGCCAGGGCATCACCGTCGCCGCTGACCTGCCAGATGCATAACTCCGGATTGGCGACCTTCATGCCGGTGGCGACGGCGGTGGCACGTCCGTGGATGCTATGGAATCCGTAGGTGTCAACGTAGTACGGAAGCCTTGACGAGCATCCGATACCTGAGACCACCACGATCTTTTCCTTATCTATTCCCTTCTCCTCACAAACCAATGGAAGAGTCCTCTGCAGAGCCGCGAGCACGGAATAGTCCCCGCATCCCGGACACCATCTGATCTCCTGGTCGCTCTTGAAATCCTTCAATGTGTATTTTGGCATTGCGCTGTCCTCCTATAATTCGCTTAAAGCGGCGTCAACAATCTCCTTCACAAGGAAAGTCTGTCCCTGGACTTTATTGCAGCTCAGATAGTTGAACTGCGGGAACAGGGTCTTGAGGTACCCGGCGAACTGTCCGAGATTAAGCTCGCAGACGATTATCTTACGGAAACCAGACAGTACCTTCTCCGTGTTCTTAGGCAGCGGATCGATGAAATCGAAATGCACACGGCTTACAGTCTTACCGGCGGCGCAGAGTTCCTCCGTGGCCGAAAGAATATGTCCGTAAGTGCCACCCCATCCCACCAGCAGGACATCACCGCTCTCCGGACCGTCGATGACAAGATCCGGGATGTCAGCGGCCACACGGGCGACTTTCTCCGCACGCTCCTTTACCATCAGCTCATGATTGGCGGCATTTGTGGAAAGTACTCCGCTGTGTGTCTTCTCAAGACCGCCCACACGATGCTCAAGGCCTGGAGTTCCGGCCGGAGCCCATTTTCTGGCAAGGGTCTCGGCATCCCTCTCGAACGGATGGAACCTACCTCCGTCCGCAACGGCGAGGCGAGGCTTGATGTCAGGATATTCACTCATGGAAGGGATCTTCCACGGCTCCGAACCGTTGCCGAGGAAACCTTCCGAAAGGAGCAGGACAGGTGTCATGTGCTCCATAGCGATCTTGGCCGCCGTGAACGCCGCGTCAAAGCAATGCGCCGGCGAGTGTGAGGCCATCACGACCATAGGGCTTTCGCCGTTGCGTCCGTAAAGAGCCTCGTTGAGGTCAGCCTGCTCGGTCTTGGTAGGAAGGCCGGTGCAAGGGCCGCCACGCTGCACATCCACAACAACGAGCGGAAGCTCGGTCATCACCGCGAGGCCAAGCGCCTCGGACTTGAGCGAGAGACCCGGGCCGGATGTCGTCGTCACGGCCAGGTTACCGGCAGACGACGCGCCGATGGCGCAGCAGATTCCCGCGATCTCGTCCTCAGTCTGCATAGTCTTGACACCAAGGTTCTTGTGGATGGCGAGTTCCTCAAGGATCGCCGTCGCCGGCGTGATCGGATAGGAGCCGCAGAAAAGAGGCCGGCCGGATTTCTCCGAAGCGGCGATGAGACCCCAGGCCAAAGCCTGGTTACCGGTTATATTCCTGTATATTCCTTTTTCCTGAATGTCCGGGACGACGGTGTAGGTGTCGGCGACCGCCTGGATGTTCGCGGCATAGTTGTAGCCGTCATTCACCACCTTGCGGTTCGGCTCGATCATCTCAGGATGCTTCTTGGCGAAGCGTCCCTCAAGATAGGTATAGACATAGTCCAGCGGACGGCTGTAGATAAAGCAGGCCATTCCGAGGGTGAACATATTCCTACATTTGTGGATGGAGACCATGTCAAGCCCGCTGTCCTTGAGGCTTTCCTCTGTCAGCTTTGTGATAGGGGCGATGATGATGTTCCTGTCCTCGATGCGAAGCTCTTCGAAAGGATTGCCCGTGAAGCCGGCCTTCTTCAGGCCGAAGTCATCGAAGGCATCCTCGTTGACGAGCACAGTGGCGTTTCTCTTAAGCCATTTCGCATTCGCTTTGAGAGCCGCCGGATTCATGGCTACAAGCATGTCACAGAAATCACCCGGGGTGTTCACCTTGTGACTGCCGATGTGAACTTGGAATCCGGAGACACCGGCGACCGTCCCCTTAGGGGCTCTGATCTCAGCCGGATAGTCCGGAAATGTTGAAAGGCCGTTACCATAGACTGCCGAAAGGTTCGCGAACAATGTTCCCGTTAGCTGCATGCCGTCTCCGGAATCACCGGCGAACCTGATTACAACATCCTTAGCATCAATAACCTTATGTTGCATTTCTATTTTAAGAATATTAGTGTTATCTAAAAATATGTTACAAATTAAAGCATAAAAAGCAGAATAACCAACCTTTTCCCCTAAAAAAGATATTAACACCACAAACAGCCACACACAAAGTCATAAAAACATAAATAACACTCCACAAAAAAACACGTCACCTCGGAGCGAAGCGACGCAAGGGGTTTGGGGAATACGGTCCCCAATGACCCACCGGGGCTGTCGCGAAGCGACTGGGGGTGAATGAAAAGCGCACGCAGTGCGAAGCGACGCAAGGGGTTTGGGGAATACGGTCCCCAATGCCCCACTGGGGCTGTCGCGAAGCGACTGGGGGTGAAAAAAGGGCCAGCAGTTATTGCCGACCCTCATTTATTGACTATCAGACTACTACTGCTGCTGCGCCTGCTGGGTCTGAAGCTCTTTCTGGAGATCCTCAAGAGTCCTGCCCTCAGGAATGTTCATCGCCTTTCTTGCCTCAGGAGTAAGATCCTTGCACTGAGCCTTGTCTACATAGAGGTACTGTGATGTCTCAAAGACGAACAGGTAGCCGCCCGCCTTAGCGAGTTTCTCCACAGCCTCCTGGGCCTTCTTGTAGATAGGATCCATAAGCTGCTGTTGCTGCTGCTGGAGCTCAGCCTGGATGGACTGCTGGAATTCCTGAATCCTGTTCTGGATCTCACCGAGTTCCTTTTCCTTGCTGGACTTGATGGCTGGAGTCCATGTGGACTGCTTCTGCTGGTACTCGTTATACTTGGTCTGAGCCTCTTCCATCATACTCTGAAGGGTTTCCTGAGCCTCTTTCTGAGCAGCCTGCATCTGTGATCTGGCAGCGTCAGCCTCAGGGGCGAGCATCACCAGTTCATTGAAGTCAACATAGGCGAACTTCGCCTGTGCCGAAGCTGTCAGAGTAAACAATGCCATAGCGGCGATCAAAAGAATCTTTTTCATTTTTATAGAATTTTATCAGTTTTCGTGTACTATTCCGGTGCAAATGTAAGAATATTATTTAGAATTGTTGTCCTATCAGGAAGTGGAACTGGCTCCTGTTCTTCTTTTCAGGAGTGTCGAAGCCGTAGCCCCAGTCGATACCGAGCAGACCGATCATCGGGAGGAACACCCTCACGCCGACACCTGCCGAACGCTTGATCTGGAACGGATTGAACTTCTTGATGTCAGACCAGCAGTTACCTCCCTCAAGGAAGCCCAGCACGAAGATCGTGGACTGAGGCTGGAGGATGACAGGGTAACGGAACTCCATCGTGAACTTGTCATAGACATTGCCGGCATAGTAGCCGTTGGAGTTGTACGGTGTCACGTCCCAAGGAGTAAGGGAGTAGTTCTCGTAGCCACGGAGGGCGATGACATCGGCTCCGTAGGTGTCGTAGCCCGACATGCCGTCTCCGCCGACTCTGAAGCCCTCGAACGGAGAGTAACCCCATCTGCGGTTGTAGTAGCCAAGGTAGCCGAACTGCGCGCGTGTCATGATCACGAAGTCACCGATGACCTTGGTGTAGAGTTCGCCGCTGACCTTCCACTTGTGGTACTCGATCCACTTGTAACGGTCGGCCGAGGCCCATTTGTCGTAGTTGATGTCCTTGTAGCTCGACACCCTGACAGGATTGCCGCCGGCGTCAAGGTTGCCGAGATCCTTCTTTCTGAACAATGAATATGGCGGTGTCAGCTGAAGGCTGGCGCTGAAGTTGGATCCCATACGAGGATAGATCATCTGGTCGGTGGAGTTCCTGCTCAGGCTGACGGTGTAGCTCAGGTTGTGGGATCTTCCGTCATTGAACATGAAGTAGCCGCTGATCCAGTTCTTCAGGTCATAGATCTGCCAGTTGAGGCCGTTATACAGCACGAAGTAGTTGTCAGGCCACTTGAGCCGGGTGCCGATGCCGGCGGAGAAGCCGTACACCTGCATGACCTTGTCATTGGAGAGGAGTCCGATGGCCAGATAGGAGTCGGTCTGCCTCGTGTAGTAGGCCTGGAGATTCAGCGAGGTCGGTTTCTTTCCGAAGAGCCAAGGCTCGGAGAATCCGAACACGAGGGACGTGTAGTAGGTTCCGTTGGTCTGGAAACGCAGGGACAGGTTCTGCGCGTCGCCGAGAGGAACCGGCCTCCAGGCGTTCTTGTCAAAGAGACGCTTGGTGGAGAAGTTGTTGAAGTTCACACCGACAGTGGCCACGAATGTGTTGGCTCCCCAACCTCCGGAAAGTTCCAGCTGGCTGGAAGGCTTCTCCGTCACGTTGTAGACAAGATCCACCGTGTTGTTCAACTGGTTAGGGATGATTGAATATCCTTTCGAAGCATCCGCGATGGCCTCCGGATCAAACTGTCCCAACGATGCGATCTCCCTGATGGAGCGCTCGAAGTCCGTCTGGCTGAAAAGATAGCCAGGCCTGGTGGCGACCTGCCTGCGGACAACCCTCTCGTTGGTCAGGGTGTTGCCGTTGATGATGATGTTGTTGAGCGTGGCCTGCTTTCCTTCCGAGATCCTCATCTCCACATCCACGGAATCCCCCTGGATGTTCAGTTCCACAGGCGTGACGGAGAAGAAGAGATAGCCGTTGTCACGGTAGACCTTGGAGACATCCTGGTCTCCCTGCTTTCCGCCTCCGTTAAGCCTCTTCTGCATGGTGACCACGTCATAAGGCTCGCCCTTGCGGATCTTGAGGATCTCATTGAGCTGGTCGGTGGAGTAGACGGAATTACCCGTCCAGGTTATGTTCCTGAAATAGTATTTCTTGCCCTGGTCGATCTTGAAATCGATGCCGAGCCTGTCAGGTGTCACATAATAGATGGAGTCCTTCAGGATCCTGGCGTCACGGTAGCCGGCCTCGTTCAGCTTGCTGATCAGGCCGATCTTGTCATTAGGATATTCCTTCTGATTGAATTTCTTGGAGTTGAAGAAGTTATACCATTTCTTCGCCTTGGTCTTCTTCATCGAGCGGGAGAGCTTGTAGTCGGTAAACCCTTCCGTGCCTATGAAATGGATGTCCTTGATCTTCACCTTGGATCCGCGGTCAACCGCGAAATTCACCTTGATGGCGTTCCTGATGATCGAGTCCTTCCTTGTCTGGACATCCACCTTGCAGTTGAGAAAGCCCTTGTCGGCGTAGTAGCGCTTGATGATGTCCGTGGAGGTCTTTGCGACATATTCGGAGAACTCCCCTCCCCTGCGGAGGTTCAGCCTCTCATTCAGATCCTTCTGCTCGCCCTTCCTCACGCCGGAGAACAGCCACGAGGACACCCTTGGGCGCTCCTGGATCCGTATCTTGAAATACGCCGAGTCCTTGTTCTCGCTCAGATGATCGATCTCAAGACCGACATCCTCGAAATACCTCTGCATCCACAGCCTGGAGACTATCGACGAAATGTCATCGCTCGGGACAGTCACACGCATGCCCTTCTGCAATCCGGTCAGGGAGATGATCTGCTGGCTGGAGAACTGATGGTTCCCCTCCACGGTGATGCCTCCGACATAGTAAGTCTTCGGATGGTCGAAATCGACCTCTACAGACTCAACAGATTTCCCCGCTTCCTGTCCGAAAACCGGCACCGCGGCGACGGACAAAGCGAGAAGGCAAAAAAAGCGATATACTTTCATCGAATCAGATTTCATTTAATCAAGCTACAAATATACGCAAGTTATTTAACTTTTCCATACCTACGGTTCCTATGGGAATATTCTTCCAGAGCCGCAAGGAACTCCTCACGCCTGAAATCAGGCCACAGGGTGTCCACAAAGACAAATTCGGAATAGGCCGCCTGCCACAGAAGGTAGTTGCTGAGGCGTTTCTCCCCCGATGTACGGATAATGAGATCAGGATCAGGAATCCCTGCGGTCGCAAGATAAGGGTCAAAGTCCTTGATGTCAAGAGATTCCAGCGCAGCTAAGTTGCCGGAAAAGTCTTCCGCCATCCGCTTCGCGGCCTGCAGGATGTCCCATTTGCCGCTATAGCTCATGAAGACTATGAGAGTCAGTGCGGGTTCCTTGCCCGGAGCCGGCGCGGTCCTGGCCTCGGACTGCCTGATCGCCTCCTGAAGCTCGGACCCCAGGCGGGAAATGTTACCTATGACCTTAAAGGACACCCCCTGGGCGGCCAGAGAGGAGATCTCGTTGACCATCGACCTCATCATAAGCTCCATGAGCGTCCGTACCTCGCCTTCAGGCCGTCCCCAGTTCTCTTCGGAGAACGCGAAGACGGAAAGGTACCTCACTCCGACCTCGACTGCGGTCTCGACGCAGACCCGGACACTCTCCACGCCCTCGAAATGGCCTGCCACCCTCTCCTTCCCATGCAATCCGGCCCATCTGCCGTTGCCGTCCATGATGATGGACACATGAGTCGGTATGTTCTTGTTATCGTTCATGTTCAAAACAAGTTATTCGCCGCTGTTACGGATGTCCTCGCCCCAGAACAGCTTCGTCGTCAACGCTTTTATAAAACTGGTGTTTTTAAGACGAACCCTCTTAAGCGAAAACTGTGCCACCTTGACGGCAAGAGTGGCCGAAGGCTGGATCAGATGGTTCCGGTTGTCCATTGACAGCATGACGCTCTCGTCACGGGATCTCATCGAGATTCCTACCCTTGTCGTGTCCGGCACCACCAACGGCCTGGCGTTCAGGTTGTGCGGCGCGATCGGCGCGATGATCAAGACCTTGGCCTCCGGAGCGCAGATCGGCCCGCCGACGCTCAATGAATAGGCCGTCGAACCAGAACTGGTCGCCACAAGCAGCCCGTCAGCCCAATAGGTCGGAAGAGGATGCCCGTCAATCGTCACGTCAACCCCCAGAAGAGCCGCGCCGGAACGGTGGACCGAGACCTCGTTGAGGGTGAAAGGGCAGAAAGACTCGGCGGAGGCTGACAACGCCGGGTTCTCCGACAGGGAACCATCCACTTCCGTCTCAAGCAACTCCCTGTCCTCCAGGTACCAGGCTCCTGACAAAAGAGCTCCGCAAGCCTCTTCGGGGCTATATTCAGAAAGGAATCCCAAGCGTCCGAGATTGACTCCGAGGATCGGGACACCCGACGCGCCCACGCATCGGGCCGCGGAAAGGAAGGTTCCGTCCCCGCCGACACTCATGACAAGATCAGTCCCCGGCAGAAGATCCTCTCCGCCGCTGGTCTCGTAGATCATAAATAACTCTTTTTCAAGCTTGTCCAACATCGAGGAAAGCCTCGGATCGGTCATGGCTCCACCGTCCCTGGAGTACAATGCTATCTTCATCAGCTATTGCCTTCAATCTGTTTGCAACTCAAAAATAGTACAATTCTGCATAAAACTGAACATAATTCATTATTTTTGTAATATTATGGTCTCGCCGGCTGGACAGACGCCAGCGAGGATTTACAATCTGACATGACTAGACTTAGTGTAAACATCAACAAGATCGCCACCCTCCGCAACGCACGCGGCGGGAACATGCCTGACGTGGAGAAGGCTGCGGTTGACTGCGAGAGATTCGGTGCGGAGGGCATCACCGTCCATCCAAGGCCGGACGAGAGACACATCAGGTACTCCGACGTAAGGGCCATCCGCCCCGGAGTCAAGACAGAGTTCAACATCGAGGGCAACCCCATACCGAGCTTCGTGGACCTTGTACTGGAAGTAGTTCCGGATCAGGTCACGCTGGTACCGGACGCCCACGACGCGATCACCTCGAACGCCGGATGGGACACCATCGCCAACAAGGCCTTCCTGACGGACATCTGCGCCGTATTCAAAGAGAAAGGGATCCGCACCTCCATATTCATCGACCCCTCTCCGGCGATGGCGGAAGGAGCGAAAGCCTGCGGGGTAGACCGTGTGGAACTATACACGGCGGACTATGCCCTCAACTACCCTTCCGACCGCGAGAAGGCGATAGCCCCCTACCTTGAGACGGCCAAGGCGGTCAGGGAACTGGGACTGGGACTGAACGCTGGGCATGACCTGAGCCTTGAGAACCTTGAGTATTTCATCAGGACGATCCCGTGGACGGACGAGGTCTCCATCGGACACGCCATCATCTGCGACGCTCTCTACATGGGACTTGAGAAAACAATCCAGGCGTATCTGTCAAAGATTAAGTTTTTTTAACTACATTTGTAAGCTTGAATATTATTAATTACCAATAAAATGAAACAAACACCACTGATTTTCAGCATCATAGCCCTCGTAGCTGTGGCTGCTCTCGGGATTATCCAACTCACCTCCAACGACAACGGCAAGAAGAAGGCCACCTCAGGAGAGGCTGTCCAGACCACGGCCCAGGCCGGATCCATCGTATGGTTCGACCTTGACAGGGTCCTTGACGAGTATGACATGGCCAACGACCTCAGGACAGTCGTCGAGACAAAGGTGCAGAGCATCCAGGAGGAGATCAACAGGAGAGGCAACAAGCTTCAGAGCGACGCCAACAAATTCCAGTCCGATCTCAACAAAGGTCTTCTCGTGCGTTCCGTGGCCGAGCAGAGGAACATCAAGCTTCAGGAGCAGCAGAACAATTTCAATAACTACGCCGCCCAGAAGCAGCAGGAGATCGCCGAGGAGCAGCAGGTCATGATGAACCAGATCGGTGACGCGATCAAGACCTTCCTCGACAAGTTCAACGAGGAGCATCAGTACGCGATGATCATCGCCACACAGGGCAGTGTCCTCCCGGCTCCTGTAGCCACAGGTGATCCTGACCTTGACGTGACTGACGCCATCATTTCCGGCCTCAACGACGAGTACGTCCAGAGCAAGGGCAAGGGAAGCAAGCCAGCCGCCACCGACGGGTCTAAAGCCGAGTAAGTTTTGAGGATCGCTCTCCTATCCTGCTTCTACCCTTTCAGAGGAGGGATCTCTCAGTTCAACGCAAGTCTCTACTTGGAACTGGGCAAAAGCCACACTGTCAAGGCTTTCAATTTCACAAGACAGTATCCGGAATTCCTTTTTCCGGGGAAGACGCAATACGTCACAAAGGATGATGACGCCGTACCCATCGAGAGCGATGCTCTGTTGGATACGGCTAATCCTTTCACCTACGGACGGACCTACAGGGCGATAAGGGACTGGGAGCCTGATCTGGTGATCATCAGCTACTGGATGTCCTACTTCGCGCCTTCACTTGGCTACATAGCCAGAAGGCTCAGGAAGAGATGCAAGGTAATCTCCATCCTTCACAACGTGGTTCCGCATGAGCCGAGATTCTTCGACGCGCCTTTGACAAGGTACTTCCTGTCGGGCTGCACCGGCAACGTCACTCTGTGCGACGAGGTCGCCGAAGATCTCAAAAGACTATCACCCAAGGCGCTGAACATCACTTTGTTCCACCCTATCTACGGCCATTTCGGCGAGAAGATGCCTCGGGAGGAGGCGGAGAAGGCCCTCGGCCTGAAGCCTGGCATGAGGAACCTCCTGTTCTTCGGACTGATCAGGGACTACAAGGGTCTGGACATCCTGCTGGACGCATTCGGGAAGCTTGACAGCGGCTACCAGCTCATAGTGGCCGGAGAGCCTTACGGTTCGTTCGAGAAGTACCGGAACATCATTGACAGGTCGCCGGCCAAGGACAGGATCAGGCTATTCACTCGCTACATCAAGGACTCGGAAGTCAAGGTCTTCTTCTCGGCCTCCGACCTGGCGGTCCTTCCTTACAGATCCGCCACGCAAAGCGGCATCAGCGCGATAGCCTACCACTTCGAAGTGCCGATGGTCGTCACTGACGTGGGAGGACTCCGCCAGTCCATCGGAGACTGTGGCACGGGACTTGTCGCGCCAAAGGCCGACGCGGACTGTGTTGTCAGGGAAATCCGGACCTATTTCTCTGACGCCAACCTTAAAACCCTCTGTGTAAATTCGATCAAAGCCGAAAAAGACAGGCTTTCCTGGAGGACATTCAGCAAGCGGCTGCTTGAGTTCTCCGACAATTTGTACAAGAAGATATGAACAGATACTTGACTACATTCGTGGCCTCGCTTTGCCTGGCGGCCACCCTTGGCTCCGGAGCGGCCGCTCAGGACTATGTCACGCCTCAGGTCGTGGTCTCCAATGACAAGGTACGCAGCAACGGGAAGATCTACTACTCACACGTGGTCCAGGAGCGCCAGACCCTGTACTCGATCAGCAAGGCCTACAACGTGACCCTGCAGGAGATCTACGATGCCAACCCCACGCTGAATCTTGAGACGGAAGGTCTTAAGAAAGACCAGATCCTCCTTATCCCCATAAAGGAGGGCACCGCGCGGAATGTGGTCAAGGATTCCAGTGAAGAACAGCCGCAGGCCTCGGAGCAGGCCACTGTCAGTCCCGATGTGGACGACAAGCCGACCGACAAGGACTATTTCATACATCGTGTGAGATGGTTCGAGGATCTGGGATCCATCTCAAGGAAGTACGGTGTCTCCAAGGCGGCGATCATGGGAATCAACGGGATGACATCGGAGAAAGTAAGGAGAAGGGACCAGATAAAGATTCCTATCCATCCTGAAAGATGGGAGAACGTCCCGACCGGCACGCCCCCGCAGACCACCCAGCCTAAGGACACGGCGGACGTAGCCGACAAGCCTGCAGACAGGCTTCTCAACAAGATCTTCTCGAAAGGCAAGAGCGAGACCAGCGTGTCCCTTCTTCTGCCGTTCAACGCGGCGAAGAAGCCCGACGCCCAGATGATGGATTTCTACAGCGGTGTGCTTCTCGCGGCGAAAGACCGTGGGGATGACGGCAGCGGCATCGACCTTAATGTCTACGACGTGGCCGGCGGCACAATGCCGGTTACCGAGGAAAGATTCGCCGCGAGCGACTTCGTCATCGGCCCTGTCACCAACGCCGACCTGGCCAGAACCGTAAACGCGAGCAGAGGCAAGGCATGGATCGTCTCTCCTCTGGATCCTAAGGCGGAGGCATTGGCGGACACCATCCCGAACGTCATACAGGCGCCGACACCGACGAAAGCCCAGATCAAGGACATGGCCGAGTGGATCCGCTCCGACATGAAGGCCTCCGACAAGGTCATCCTCATCTCACAGAAAGGGGCTGCTGCCAGCAGTTACTCCGCCAGCGTGGCCGGCGAGGTGAGGAATCACGGTCTGAGCCCGGAGAACATCTCCTTCAACATACTCGAAGGCAGACAGATGATGGGAAGGATCGACGGCGCGATGACCGGCAACGGCACCAACAGGGTTGTCATCGCGTCCGACAGCAAGGCGTTCGTCATCGAGGTGACAAGGCTGCTGTACCTGATCGCAAGCCAGAAAAAGAACATCGTACTCTACGGAACATCCAAGATCAGGACATTCGACGAGATCGATGTGGATCAGCTTCACAGCCTGAACCTTCACTGCAGCGTGTCCTACTATGTGGACTACGACTCGAAGAGTGTCCAGAACTTCCTGATGGAATACAGGGCCCTGTTCAACACCGAGCCAAGCAGATCGGCGTTCCAAGGCTACGACCTGATGACATTCTTCACGAACCTGAATTCTGAATATGGCGGAAGATGGGATGGGGAGAATAACCTGAAAGGGAAAGGCCTTCAGTCCGACTTCCACCTCATCCGGACTGCCCGGGGCGGCTTCGTGAACGAGGCTGTCCGCAGAATAGTCTATAAATCAGACTACACAGTCAGCCTTGTCAGATAGAAAGCAATGACTTGGCGTTTTCGATGGCGGCGGCGGTGATACTGCTGCCGCTAAGCATTCTCGCGATCTCCATCACCCTGTCCTGGCCGGACAGAGGACGGACAGATGTCGTGGCCTTCCCCAGGACATCATATTCCTTTTCAACAACATAGTGGGCGCTGCCTTTAGCGGCCACCTGAGGGAGATGGGTTATGGCGAAGACCTGCATGTCTTTCCCCATGTCGCAGATCATGCGTCCCATCTTGTCGGCGGCGCTGCCGGAGACACCAGTGTCGATCTCGTCGAAGATTAGCGTCGGCATGTTCACAAACTTGGCCATCATTGCCTTAAGGCAGAGCATAAGCCTGGACATCTCACCACCTGAGGCGCATCTGGACACCTCCACAAGTTTGGCTCCCGACGAGGAGAACAGGAACAGTACCGAGTCTGAGCCGGAGGCGGACAGCGGGGTGTCCTTGAGTTCCACCTGGAATCCTGCGTGTTCCATCTCCAGGGAACGGACAGCATCCGTGATGGCCTTGGAGAACGGTGCCAGCGCCTTTTTTCTGGACTCGTGGAGACGCTTGCATATTCCTTCAAGCGACCGCCTCCGCTCCTCAATCATTGATTCGAGTTCGGACTTGCGCTCCTGCAAGGCGGAAGAGTCGGAAAGGGATCCGGACAATGCGTCCCGCTTGGAGATCAGCTCGGAGACCGAGGACGCGGAGTAGCTCTTCAAAAGGTCGTACAGAAGGGAAAGCCGCTCATCCACGGCACTCAGGCGCTCCTGAGAAAGCTCCGTGCGCGAATTGACCGACGATACCTCGTCCAGAATGTCATCCAGCTCGGCGCGGGCGGATTCGATGCGCTCGGCCAATGAATATGCCTGCGGAACGAATCCGCCGACCCTCTCCAGCATCCTTTTCGCCTCCTTTAGCGCGGAGGACATGGACATGGCGTCGGAGTTGGGATCGGAAGGGTTGAAGAGTTCCTCCACGCCGGAAAGACATTCCTTGATCTCCTCGGCGTTGGCGAGCCGCTTCTGCTCCGCCTCCAGAGACTCGATCTCACCTTCCTGCAGACGCGCGTCCTCAAGCCGCTGATAACGAGACCGGATGTAGTCCTGCTCCTCGCTCAGCCCGGTAAGCCTTTCCGTGACAGACGCCAGTTCCTTCTCCAATGACTTGAAAGACTTGAAGGCATCGGAACACTCCTCCAAAAGTTCCTCATTGCCGGCATAGTGGTCAAGCATCGACAGCTGAAAGACCTTGTCCGACAACAGAAGCGTCTGATGCTGGGAGTGAATGTCCACCAGACGGGCGGATATTCCCTGAAGTACCTGGACGCTCACCGGAGCGTCATTGATGAAAGAACGGGAGCGACCTGAACGGTTGACCACCCGGCGGATGATCAGTTCGTCCTCATCAGCCTCCACATCATTCTCCCGCAGGATGTCCCTCAAAAGCGAATCCGACTTCGGAACACCGAAAACGGCCTCGACGACACAACTGTCAGCATCGTTCCCTATCACTGAGGAGTCCGCCTTGGATCCCAGAACCAGAGACAGGGCGCCCAAAAGGATCGACTTTCCTGCTCCGGTCTGGCCGGATATAATGATCAAACCCTCTGGAAAGTCAACATCCAGAGAGTCTATCAAAACATAATTCTTTATTTGAAGGGACTTGAGCATAGCCCCGGAGATTACTCAGCGTCAGCGTCAGAATAATCCTTCCTGGCTGGTTCCACGGAGAATCCGTCCTCGCCGGAGGTGCCGGCCATTCTGTAGTAAAGCTCACCATCCTCAAACTCGGAAATGGCGATCAGATCCGGCTTCGGAAGCTTCTCATAGTACTTGGAGATCTCAATCTGCTCCCTGTTCTCGAACACCTCGTCCATGGTGTCGCGGTCGGTGCGGAAATCCTCCAGCTTCTTGGCAAGCTCCTTCTTCTCGGCGAGGGCTATCTGATTGGCTCTCTTGTAGAGAAGCACAACTGATTCGTAGATGTTGCCTGTCGGCTCCGCAAGATTCTTGATGTCCCTTGTAATGGTGTTTGAAGGGACCTTCTTTTTAATGTCCATATTCTTAAAAAAATCTATTCTAAATATTGTACGTGGCCTATCGATCGGATTGTTTCAATAATTTCTTTCTGTCACGCTCGAAGTCCTTTTCCTTAGCGTCAAGATCCTCATCCGAACCCGTGTAGCGGCCCAGAACCTTCTGCGCCCTACGGTAAAGCACGTCCAGCTCCTTCCTGTAAGGAGAGTCCGGCAACTCGCCGATGAAGTTATAGTAGTCATCCACGAACGTCAGGTAACGCTCCTTCTGCTTGCCCTCCACACTCATGAAGGCATACTTGTAGGAGGACTTGGCGATGTAGAAGAGGATCTCCTCGCGGTAGATGTTCTCCGCGTCATCCTTAAGGATGTTCTTGAACGCCACCCTTGACGCCTTGTAGTCCTCCATCCTGTAGTAGAGTTTGGCGTTCTCATAGGCCTTGCGGTCCAGTCTGTCGTTCAACTCCTTCAGCATCCGGTGGCAGATCGCGCTGTGGGTGTTGCCCGGATTCTCGACCAGGTACTGGCTGATCGCGTTGATGGCGTTGTACGTCGGAACCTGATCCAGCTCATAGCGGAGAGTCGAACGGTAAAGGCAGTCGATCCTCAGGAAAGAGGCCTCTTCCGTGAACGGGCTTGACGGGAAATTATTGATGAACTTCGTGAAATTCGTCTCCGCCGTGTAGTAATCCTTATAGCGATAGTTGCTGAGTCCCCAGTAGTACTGCACGGTGTCGTCCCTGTCCGTACCGCTGGTCAGGACAGACAACGACTCGAAAAGCTGCGAAGCCTTTGTGTACTTACCGTTGTTGAAATAGTCAAACGCGGCCGCGTACTTGGCATCGACATCGTTACCGTTCAGAAGCGCCTCATACTCAGACTTGCACGACTGGAGGGACATGGCCACCGCAATGGCGACGGAAAGGAATCTCAAAGTAGTCTTAAACATGTTCATTCTGTAGATAAATCATCAATGCGTCAAAAGGAATTTCTCAACCTCAAGCGCGGCGCGGCATCCGGACGCGGCGGCGGTAATCGCCTGCCTGACCCTTGGATCCTGAACATCACCCGCCGCGAACACTCCCTCGACATTCGTCTCCGAAGTCTTGCCTCCGGTGATGATGTACCCGTCCTCGTCGGTCTCGACATATTTCTTGAATATGTCCGAGTTCGGATGGTGCCCGATGGCCAGAAAAAATCCGTCGACCTTGACATCAAAAACCTTACCATCCTTGTCCTTGAGGCGAACTCCGTTCACACCGGACTCATCTCCAAGCACTTCCTGTGTGTTGCAGTTCCAGAGGATCTCGATGTTAGGGGTGTTTCTCACCCTTTCCTGCATGGCTACGGAGGCCCTCAGCACATCCCTGCGGACAACCATGTAAACCTTCCTGCAGAGATTCGCGAGATAGGTGGCCTCCTCACAGGCGGTGTCCCCTCCTCCGACCACGGCGACATCCTTCTTCCTGTAGAAGAATCCGTCACATGTGGCGCAGGCACTCACACCCATGCCTCTGAACTTCTGTTCCGACGGCAGGCCGAGGTACCTGGCCGTGGCTCCTGTCGCGATGATAAGGGTGTCGGCCTCCAGTACGGTCTCGCCGTCGATAGTGACACGGAACGGACGCGACGAGAGATCGGCGTCGGTCACAACGCCTCTTCTGATGTCCGCTCCAAGACGCTGTGCCTGGGCACGCATCCCGTCCATCAGCTGATTGGCGTCAACCCCCTCCGGAAAACCAGGGAAATTCTCGACAACGGTGGTGGTGGTCAACTGTCCCCCCGGCTCCATTCCCTCATAGAGGACAGGATTCAGAGCCGCTCTGGAAGCATAGATGGCCGCGGTGTAGCCGGCAGGACCGCCTCCTATGATCAAGCATCTTATCTTTTCCATATTCTTGCATTTACTAAAACTTACAAATTTAATCAAATTTCGTGACTATTAGGCACTTTTCTCCATTAGATTTGGAATATTCCTTGTTTTTGTCCTCCGCCGATGTTCTTTAGTAAGCGTTAAAAGTTATTTTTACAAGGATTACTTTATTGGAATTTTTATAAATTTGCAATTTAAATGGAAACTTGCGCCTTGAGAAAAGGCAAGACGCTTACTTGAAAACTGACAAATGGACAAAATCAACAAAGCTCCCTCGATAGAGGAATTCAAATCTCTGCTGAAAGGCAACGGACTGAAAGTCACCCCGCAACGCCTGGCCGTTCATGAGGCCATGCTTAGACTGGGCCATGCCTGCGCGGACATGGTCACGGCGGAGATTCTGGCGTCCGGGCAGGCAAAGGTCACCGTCGCATCCGTCTACAACATCCTCACCCAGCTTTCCCTTCTGGGAATCTACCATCACAGGATGAGCAACAACAACAAGATGTACTTCGACGTCAACACATTCAAGCACTTCCATCTGTACGACGCCGTCAATCACAAGTTTCAGGATGTGATAGACGACGAGCTCTACACCCTGATAGAGGAAAAACTGCTGTCACGGCGCTTCAAGGGGTACAAGATCAGCGGCATTGACGTACAGATACTCGCGCGGCCGTCCCTTAAAGCCAGGAAGCAGCCATAGATTCGTTTCAAATGAAGCCGGGAATGAATTTTCTCCTGCGGGCGGCGGTCACGACCGTCGCCGTCTTCGTCACAGGCCTGTCCGTCTGCCAGGCGAAAGACCGCGAAGGCGGCTGGTATGCCGAGATGACCGGCTTAGGCTCCACTGGCAGAGGACTTCCATTCTGGAGCCACACGAACAAGGGAGGGATATATCCGGAGACGGTGGGCGGCCTTGTACGAGGAGGCGCGGACGGTTCCGGCACCTTTTCGAACGGGATACGGTTCAGCTGGGGTGTCGGTCTTGCCGGCTATGCGGCGGCAAGGGGGAACGCCCAAGTTCACAACAGCGACGGGAAAAGCGTCAGAGGCATGGTGCAGAACCTTTACTTCGGTGCGGGCTGGAAGAAACTTGCCCTGGAAGTCGGGATCAAGGAGAGAGAGCAGGATTTCCAAGGCCTCTCCGTCACGGGAGGCAACATGACGCTCACAGGCAATTCGATGAGTTTTCCCGGCTACCGCCTCCACTCGGACTGGATCGAGGCTCCCTTCGCCCGTGACATCCTGTCTTTCAGATTCGGTTTCGGAGACTACGGGCTTTGGGACAACAGGTACGTCAAACACACCCTGCTCCACAACCAGGCTCTGTACTTCAAAGTGAACATCACCCGGGGGCTGGTCTTCACCGGCGGACTGGAACTCTGGTCACAGTGGGGAGGAACTTCCCCGGTCTACGGCAGGCAGCCACAGAGTTTTGTGGACTACCTAAGGGTCATGGTCGCCGGCAGCGGAGGTGAAGGAGCCACCAAAAGCGATCAGATCAACGCCCTTGGGAACCATCTCGGAAGGGAACTGCTGAGACTGGACTGGGAGCAGGACAGATGGAGGCTTACATTCCAGCACGACATACCGTTCGAGGACGGATCCGGCGTGGGCTTCCAGAATTTTCCCGACGGGGTCAACACCCTGCATTTCTCATTCAAGGACAAAGACCGATGGGTCAGCGACTTGCTCCTGGAATTCATCTACACGAAATGGCAGTCAGGAACGCGCCACGACAGACCCGCGACGGCGGAGGAACTCAAAAAGAATCCTGACAAGGAGATCTACATCGTCGGCGGATGCGACAACTATTTCAACAATGGTGAATATAAATCAGGCTGGACCTACAATGGCCGCACGATAGGTCTGCCGTTGTTCGTCCCGGCGGCGAAGGACGCCGACGGCATCACCAGTGGTGTAGCCAACAACAGGATCGTCGCATGGAACGCAGGCGTGGCCGGAAAGATGTTCAGAAAAATCCCGTACACTGTCAAGGTCACGTACAGCAAGAATTTCGGCAAGTACCGTCAGACGGACAGTTTCTACGATTCCGTCCCGAGGCAAGTCTCGGGAGCATTCGAATTGACTCTTCCTAAACGCATCGCCGGCAACACCACACTCGTCAGCCTTGGCCTGTACGCCGACAAAGGGTCAATCTACCCCGACACCGCGGGGGTCACCATCAGACTTGGCTGGGGCGACTGTTTCCGGAATTGATCAGAGAAGCATCATCACCTGGCCGGAGATCACCCGGAGGAACATCTCCATAGGATAGACGGTGGCGTAGGCGACGGATGGCTCATCGTCGTCTACGGTGGTCAGCGCATAGTTCAAGGCGATGGGATTGGCCATTGAGGCGCAGAGCATTCCGACATTCTCCGAATAGCTCGTCTTGCAGAATTTCGAGGCGACCACGCCGACCAGAAGCACCGGCACGACCGCCAGCAGGACGCTGACACCGATCCACATCAAGCCTTCCGGCCTAAAGACCGTTGCGAAAAAGTCAGGACCCGCGCCGAGTCCAAGGCCGGCCAGGTAGATCGTCAGACCGAACTGCCTGAGCATCAGATTAGCGCTGTGTGTCGTGTAGGTGGTCAGATGGCCCCTCGGCCCGAAGGCTCCCATAAGGATGCCAATGAGTATCGGGCCGCCAGCGATCCCAAGCCTGACCGGAACGCTCATCCCTGGGATGGCGATAGGAAGGCTTCCAAGGATCAAGCCGAGCATCAAGCCGATGAATATGAAGAGAAGATTCGGGTTACGAAGCTCTTTCTCCTGATTGCCAAGAACCTCCGCCACCCTGTCAATTGCCTTCTGCTCCCCCACTATCGTCAGTTTGTCACCGATCTGAAGCCTGAGGTCGCGCGACGGAAGCAGGTCGATACCAGCCCTGTTCACCCTCGTGATGTTGATCCGGAAGGCGTTGCGAAGATGCAGGTCGCCGAGTTTGGCGCCATTGAGACTTGATTTGGTTACGAATATGTGGCGTGACACAAGCGAGCCGTCCAGATGGTTCCAGTCAATGTCCTTCTTGTTCCAGTCCTTCACGACCTTCTCGCCGAACAACTGTTCCGCCGCTCCGGCATCCATCTCACGGGTCAGCACAAGCACATGCTCGCCCTCCTCCAGAACAGTGTCGCCGTCAGGGATCAAGACCTGCCCTTGACCGTTGTCGCCGGCATATTTCCAAACCCTTGAGACAACAAGCTTTATGTGTGCGTCCCTCATGATGTCACGGATGTTCTTCCCGAACACGGCAGGATTGCTCACACGGAACTCGGTGATGAAAGTCTGGTTGTCATGCGGAGCCTTGCGGGTTCTGCTCTTACGGAACAGGAGGGAAAGGATGACGATGCTGAGTATCACGCCGATGACGCCAAAAGGATAGCCCACGGCGCAGGCGGTGGCCATCTGATTGGACAAGTCGGTAGCCGAAGGATCCATCTGGAGCAAGGTCTGCTGGGCGGCTCCAAGCATCGGCGTGTTGGTCGCGGCCCCTGTCAGAAGTCCGGTGGCCACAGGAAGGGAAATACCTGCCAACTTACTGATGCCCAACGCCATCAGGGTGCCTGCCATCAGCACGGCGAAGGCAAGGATGTTCAGTTTGATACCACCTTTCTTCAGCGAAGGAAAGAAGCTCGGGCCCACCTGAAGGCCAAGGGTGAAGACAAACAGGACGAGGCCGAAATTCTGCGCCAGCGCGAGCATCCTCGGATCAACGCTCAGTCCGAAATGCCCGGCGACGATCCCTGCGAAAAAGACAAACGTCACCCCGAGACTGACCCCCTTGAATTTTATCTTGTTGCACAGAAGTCCTGCCACACAAATCAACGACAGCACCAGAATTGCCTGAATATAAGTCTGTTCAGTGAATATATCGATGAACCAGTTCATATCTTTCCAATATCAAACTGCAAAGATAGTGAGAAATATTCATTAATTTTGCGTAGCGGTGGCTGTCACCGTGATTCTAATGCCCATGAATATGCCCCAGGCGAAGAGTGGCCACAACATAAACGGACAATCCGGAAAAGCCCAAGGCGGAAGCCGGCCTCGGAAGAGTGCCGCCGGCAAGACAGGGAAAAGCGCCGTGAGACGTACCGTAAGGAAGAAAAGGAAACCCCGCAAGGTGTCTCTCGGGGTCTGGACCACCGTCGGGATCTCCCTTGCTTTAGTCCTGGCGCTCACGTTCATATTCATAAAAAACAACAGTGCCGCAAACTACGAGACCGGGACAAAGGTTCCTCCGGGAGACTGGCGCTTCGGGATCGACATCTCGCATCACAACGGCGGAGAGATCGTCTGGGACTCGCTGTTCGTGATGACCGACCGGCGCGGGAGAACGATCCGGGACCATCATCTTGCCAAGAACATCCGGCCTGTCAGCTTCGTGTTCGTCAAGGCTACGGAAGGAGCCTCGATGGTGGACAGGGACTTCAGGAAGAATTGGAGGAACGCCGGGAAGTCCGGACTAAGGCGCGGAGCCTATCATTTTTTCCGGAGCTCAAAGGACGGGAAGATCCAGGCCGAACTGTTCATCAAGACTGTCGGCGACCTGAGGTTCAAGGATCTGCCTCCTGTTCTGGACATCGAGACCATCCACCGGGGAGGGTCGATGAAGAAACTGAACGAAGAGGCCCTCAAATGGCTGGAAACCATTGAGGGTCACTACGGTAAAAAGCCTATTGTCTACACGGGGTCTTCCTTTGCCCGTGACTGGCTCAGCAAGAGGATCACGGACAACTATCCTGTTTGGATAGCCCACTACGAGAAGGACAGGCCGGACTTCGATGACTGGACCTTCTGGCAGTTCACCGACAAGGCCGTCGTGAAAGGCGTTCCGGGGCCTGTGGATCTAAGCGTCATGAAACGCTGATCCCCGTCACTCCGACAGGCCTTGTCGCCGACGGCTCCGAGGTTGACCGCAGTGGCGGCATCATCCTCTTTGCTCAGAATCTGCTTGCTGTCTGTGGAATTGTACTTGGTGTAGTTCCCATCCTTGTACCATTTGTAGTTGTCCAGGGAATACGTGGCCTTCGGTGTCGTCTTGCCCCAGGCGAAAAGCGTCCCGACTTCCTCAGGCTTGTCCGCACCCACGTTACAGGTGGCCCATTTCAGGCCGTCGCCCATCTCGACATACACATGACCGTTGATCATGTCCGGCTCCAAAGCGCCATCCACGACTTTAAGTAATCATTAAAAAATAACTTGAACAATTTGTATATCTTTATGGTCTAAATTTCTTTTCTCATCAGTCATGTGCCACCGGCACACTCCTTCTTCCAAAAGAAATCTATCCTCATAAATCTGACACAAAATTTAGTTCAACTTATTTTTAAACGCTTACTAAGAGGAATGAAGTCGAAGTTGTTTATTATTCATCAATCAAAGTGTTGCTCTCAACCGCTCATTCAGCCATCCTCAAAGGAATATATTCAGACGACAGATTCCAGCCCATCGTCTCGTTCTCGATGTGGACTCTGGCGAAGGCTGCCATCTCGCCCCGCACAAACGAATCAGAGATGTAGGTGGCGTTCACCTTGATGACAATATAACCGCCATACACCTTAAAGTCATTGTCATTATTTATGTAAAGATCCTTCTGTTCATTATTCGGATAATGCGCCGTTATCTTAATGTTATCCTTTTTCAGATAGTACAGCGCGGAGGAAGGCCGTACCTCGAATTCCAACGTCACGAATTTCACAATGGAACCCGAGCCATATCTTGTCACTACAGCTACTCCATCCTCGGTATAAGGGACATAAACCAAAGACTGTATTCTGTACAGCACCTTGTTGACAGCATTCTGAGCCTGTGTTATCTTATTCTCCATCTTCCGGATTTCCGAACTCATTCGATCAATCTCGCCCTGAACCTTACTGTCCGCATCATTGATCGCGGCCGTGATGTCCGCAGACAACTCATTTCGCAGGGAGGCTATCGCATCTCTGATGGCTCTCTCATACGCCTCTTTGACCTCTGCCTTGACCTCATCCAAATCCGACTTCAAGCCTTCGACCTCCTTCGCGTTGTCCTCAATCGCCTTATTGGTCACGGCCAAGGCCGCCTTCAGATCCTCGATGTCTTTCGAATTTGCCTTGATCATTTCCTCCAAAGCGGTTTTCTGCACAAGCAATTGACCTTCAAGAGCCTTTTTCTGAGTCTCAAGGGCCGCCTTCGTTTCCTCAATCGTCCAGTAAGCCTTAATTTTATCATTCACCCAAGACTCAAGGGATGACTTCAAATCATTCACCGAATCCTTAAGGTTCTTTTCCCAGGCTGCCTCAGTCTCGTTCCGGGCTTTTAAGAGGGCTTCGGTGAAAGCGTTTGTCAGATCAGCAACCTCTTTTGAGATTCTGTCATTCAACCCGGCGACCTCGTCAGCGACAGCTGATTCCAGATCGCTGACAGTCTTGTTCAACGACTCTGTGAAGTTCTTTGTCAGACGCACCTCAAGATCAGTCATTGAGGTCTTCAATCCGGCGATTTCGATATCAATGCCAGCGATTTGCTCCACGATGTCATTGTACTGTTCCAAAGTCGCGAAAGTGGCCTTGACCCAATCTTCAGTGCCTTTCAATTCTTTTCCGGCATACGATTTCAAATCCGAGATCTTGCCTTCCAAATCCGCATCTTTCTTTTTCAGGTCGGAGATCGCGCCGCCTATGTCTGACAATTTCACGTTCATCTCAGACTTCATTGTCTCAAGAGTCACAAGAACCTCTTTTTCGGCTTGTTCTATTGCCCTGATAAGTTCTTCCTTGTTGGCATTGTCGCTTTTCCTCAATTCTTCCACCGCTTTCTCAAGGTCGGACTTCACTGCTGAAATCCGTTTCCCATTCTCCGTGATAGCTTTCCTGAGATCGCCGGCGGTCTCCTCCAGAGAACCAATCATGTCCTTCATGTCCTTGTCGGTCTGCTCCAACTTCGGAATGGAAGCGTTGATCTTCTCAATCTGCTGGTTTATGGATGTGACCCACGCATCCTTTCCGTTCAGATCCTCATGAATCTCATCAAGGTCCGGAGCATAGTTCGCGCAGCCGAAAGCTGCGGCAAGACCCACACTCATCAAGACCAGTCTTATTTTTCCAATATATTCTTTCATTTTTCTCTAATGTTAACAGTCATACCAGTCTTTTTCTTAAGGGTTTGTCACCACAACAGGGACAATAGGAATAAAACCGGAAATCATATCCCAACCTTTGGAAGCATCCTTTATTGACACCAGAACGTTGAACTTTCTAGAACCATTTGTAAAGACGAGAGGAAGGTCGGAAGCATCTATGTCCATCAGAACGATGCCGTTCCCGGTGCTTGTGATTCCGTTCAACTTAAGAGGAATAACATCTTTTGGCTCCACGCTTTGAGTGAGGATCGACACATTGCCTACATTCAGAGCCTCGGCGGCAGAGAACGGACGGACCTCGAATTTCAATGTCAGAGACTTCTTGACACCTTCACAGAAGACCTCAACCGATCCATCTGAATATGTCGGGAAATATACAAACGATGATATCACGTTTCTTATCTTAGTCCGCGCGTCCTCAACATCCTTTATTATCGAAGCCAAGTCATCCTTGCATTTCTCAATCCTTGACTCCAATGCCTCGACTCTCTCGTCAATGCTGTTGTTGAGGCTTTCTATCTCGTCATCAAGCTCATCGTCAAGAATGCCCTCCAACGATGTGATGGCATCCTTTATCACGGCCTCATAAGCAGCCTTGATGTCCTTTTTTGCCTGCTCAAGCTCCGAGAACAAGTCCTCCAGGCTCTTGGCGTTGTCCGCAAGAGCGTTCTCGGTCTCTGTCAGAGCCTCTTTCAGGTCCTTGATCTCTCCCGCATTAGCGTCAATCAATTCTTTCAGATAGGCTTCCTGAGCCTTCAACTGGTTTTCAAGATCCTTTTTCTGAGCCTCAAGAGCCGCTTTTGTCTCCTCAATCGTCCAATAGGCCGTAAGTTTCTCGTTCACCCAGAGTTTAAGGGACTTTTCCAATTCCTCAAGAGAGGTCTTAACCTTTTCCGTCCATGCGCTTTCAATCTCTGCGCGAGTCTTGGCTATAGCCGATGTGTAAGCCTGTGTAAGATTTGATACCTCTTTGTCTATCCTGTCATTAAGACCGGAGACTTCCTCTCCGATTTTTGACTCAAGGTCACTGACCGCCTTTTTCAAATCCTCGTCGAACTTGTTTGTCAGGCGGGTCTCAAGGTCAGACAAAGACTTCTTCAGTTCAGACATCTCCGTGTTGATCCCTCCAATCCGTTCCACAATACCATTATACTGCTCCAACGTCGCGAATGTGGCTGTGGCCCAGTCCCTGATGCCTTTCAATTCATCATCAACATAGGTCTTGAGAACAGAAATCTGTTTCTCCAATTCTTGATCCTTATCTTTCAGATCAGAGATCATCTCATCTATGTCGGACAGTTTGCCCTGCATTTCCGTCCTCATCGCCTCAAGGTTGGCCAAGACGGTAGCCTTGGATTCATTGATGGCAGTGATCAGTTCCTCCTTGTTGGTCTTGTCACTGTCCCGGAGTTCCTTCACAGCCTTTTCGAGTTCAGAGCGAACCTCGGAAACGCGGTTCTCGTTCTCACCGATGTCTTTGCGAAGATCATCGGCGGTCTTGTCCAAGGACTCGATCATCTTCTTGATTTCCGAATCTGTCCGCTCCAACTCCGGAAGTGAAGCGTTTATCTTCTCGAGCTGCTTGTCGATGGACGGGATGCGATTACTCTCGATTTCATCGATGCGGTCATCCACACGCTTGAACTCAGCATCATAGTCAGCGCACCCGTAGGACACCAGCAGGATCACGCTCAAAAGAGCCGGTAATATTCTCTTGATATTCATTGATTCTTCCTTTTTAGGGTTATTTTGTCACAATTGTAGGATTTATGCCGGCCACCTTAAGATCACGCTTGACCAGATCCATAGTGGCTTTGCTGCAGCCTACCATTCTTATGGTCTTCAATTTCTTACAACCATAGAACATACACCTCTCTGTCTTTCCATAATTATCACTGACATCGTGAAAATATGCTTTTTCCAAATTCCAACCGGACAAATCCAAAGTTTCAAGAGATGAACATCCATTGAACATTCCAGGCACGCTAGTCACCTTATCCATTTTCCATTTGGACAAATCCAAGGAAGTCAACCCTGAGCATCCATAGAATGTATAGTTGGTAAATTCAAGGTTCTGAGGCTTCCAGGATGAGATCTTCAACGATTTTGTAGTCAGCTTCCTACAATTATAAAAGGACTGTTGAAAATTAGTGACCGCCGACACGTCCAATAACTCAAGATCCGCCTCTTCAAGAAGATTACAGCCTCTAAAATATATATAGTAATCAGGCTTTACTTTCTTGAGGAGCTTGATTGTCTTCAAGTCAGCAGATTCCTTATCACTATAACTCCAAAAAAGGTTCACTTTGTCAACCTCTCCGTGAAAGCCGATTTCTCCATACTTGGTGTGCACTATGCCCAACTTATTTTTATTCGCGTCAAAGGCTGATAAATATGAAGAAATCTCAACCATTCTTCCGGACACTGTGGTATATTGGATCAAAGGCGGTCTTATTTTCGCGACTTTCAAAGGAGTGAACCGTGTGGAAACGTCACGGACAACGACCCTGAAACCGGCGGAGACTCGTCCTGCAATAAAGTCATCCAACAGTACCCCGGGCTCAATCCTGACATTCAGGACTCCGTTCTTTGCCTTGGTGATTCTCTGAACTTTCAGAGCGACCTCATCCCCGACCGAAGCCCTCGTCTTTGTGAGCAACGCATACGCCGACACATCAGCGGCTCCTATTGAGGACAGCAGCCGCTCAGGGCGGATCTCCAGAGAGACATCGATGGTCTTTTCCAAAGACTCGACGTTGTAGGAGAGAATCACACTCCCGTCATCGCTCGTCGGGACAAACGCCAGAGACTGCATCACGGAGTCAAAGGAGGAAATAAGGCCAGCGAAATCAAGGGAAGCGAGATCGCTATTGATAGACGCCATCTCCCTCCTCATTTCAGCCTCTTTTGTCGAAAAAGCTTTCGTGAAACTGTCATACGCGGCATCAACACGAGCTTTGATCGTAGCCTCAAAAACACCCTTGAAATCAGTGATGGCATCCTCGATTGCTTTCTTGTAGGCAATGGTAAGATCCTCCTTCGCCTTGTTCAAGTCAGACGTGAAGACCGGGAAACGATCCGCCAACGCCTTAAGGTCATCATTGACTTTCTTCAACCTGTCCTCAAGAGCAGTAATATCCCCCGCGTTTTCACTGATCAAATCATTCAACAGTTTTTTCTGCGCCTCAAGCTGATTCTCAATGTCATCATTAAGCGCCTTGAGGGAATCCTTGGTCCGGGCGATCGTCCAGTAGCCGTCCAAAGTGCTGTTCACCCACGATTTCATAGAGGCCTCGCTTTCATCGATGGCTTTCTTCAGGCTTTCGTTCCACCATTTTTCCATTTCCTCACGGAAAGTGGCGATGGCGTCGGTGTAGGCCTTGGTGATGTCAGAGACCACCTTGTCGATCCTGTCATTCAGACCATCGACCTCCTCGCCAAGCCTTGACTTCACTCCATCCGACGCTGTCTTCAGATCCTTTGAATATTTCTCCGTCAGACGGGTCTCAAGGTTAGTCATCGAGGTTTTGAGGCCAGCTATCTCGCCTTCGATCCCGCCGAGCTGGTCCACAATGGCGTCATACTGGTCCAAAGTCATAAATGTCGCATTAGCCCAGTCCTTGGTCTCCTTCAGGTCCTTGTCGATGTAGATTCTCAAATCCGTAATTTTCTTCTCAAGTTCGGCATCCTTTTTCTGAAGATACGAGATGGTGTTGTTGATTGAAGTCAGTTTGCCATTCAACTCGGTCTTCTCCGACTCCAGCAACGCAAGCAGCATGGCCTTGGCCTTGCCGAGGGAGTCAAGGACATATTCCTTGTCCGCCCTGTCGCTGTTTTTAAGATCCTCGACCGCTTTCTCAAGGCCGGTCTTCAATGCGGAGATGCTTTCCCCGTTCTCCGAGATTGCTTTCTCAAACTCCCCAGCTGCCTTCTGAAGGTTCGCGATCATTTCCTTCAGATCCGCATCGGCCTTCTCAAAATTGGAAATCGAGGAGTTGACCGAGACGACCTGACTCTCGATGGTGGCGATTTGGTTGTCCTCCATGGCGTCAAGCCTCTTGTGGATGTTGTCGATGTCCGGGGAGTAGTCCGCACATCCGAAGGACATCAACAGACACAGGGGCAGAACAATCCCGACGCCGACCCTTTCTAAAAAACTTGTCATAAGGTGTTGTGTTAAAATTCAATCGTAAATTTAGACAACACCTTCCAAAGGACAATAAAAGCAGGGTAGTAGATTTCGTCAGACACACGAAATTTACTACCCTGCGATGAAATTTACCAACAAATTTACCGGATCAGCACTTAGATGTTTTGTGGCTTAGGCAGCACTACAATCTCTCAAACGGGTTGTCCGGATCACCGGTCCAGCGGTAAAGTCGGGTCCTGGAGTACTGGTTGCCGGTGACGGAACTCTTTCCCGGTTCCGCGAAATAGTACAGCCCGCCGCCCACTGGACAAATACCGGTGGAACCGTACTTGAAGTAAAAGCCGGAAACAGGATTCTCCCGCGAACCGATCACCTTATGCTTCGTCCTGTCGTAGAGGACACCGGCCAACGACTTCTTGACAGGCTTTTCAGCCACGTCAAACACGAACAAGTCATAATTCTTGAATATGCTCTTGCGCCCCTTGTACACAGCCATGAACATCTTCCCCGTCTCCGCGTCGTAAGCCAGGTTCTGCACACCCCAGTTCGTGTTGCCGGTGTAGGCGAAATACTTGTCCAAAGGCTTGTCCGGACCTTCCCCATAGAAATCCCCGAACTTCACCTTCCCTGCATATTCATTAAGCTTCCTGATGTCGTAGCGGAGCAGCACCTGATGGTTGTTATCGTTGCGGCCAAGGTCGCCGTAGATGCCGTAAGCCACATAGAGATAGTTCTTTCCGCCTTTCTTGCCGAGTTTCGGGGCGATCGTCACGCCATCGATTCCGGAGCAGCCATAGAAATGCTCATATTCCTTGTCGGCGAAACCGGTCATGTGGTAGTCCCTCGTGGCATCCTTCACGCAGACGATCCTGAATGCGTCATTGTCCTCCGAGTCCATGCCGACCTCCGTGACCTTGTCAACGTCAATGATCGCGATGTAGAACATCGACCTGCCTTTGGCGAAAGAGGAAAGTCCGGCTCCGATGACATCGTCCTTGCATTCGAGAGAGGCGTAAACCTTTCTGTCCGAAGGATTGAATGTCATCGCTCCAAGATGTCCCTGGATCCTGTCTATTGAACCCACAACCTTTCCTTCCATGTCCGTCTTGATGAAGCTGGTCATGAAAGAGAAGTACATGTTGCCGGCGGAGCTGTCGTAGGCGATTCCCTGGACATGGTTCTTCGCGCCTTCAACGTAAATTTCCGTCGGCAGCTGTTGCTCTGTCTGCGAATACGCAGCCATGGTTCTGGCCACAATCATCAATGCGATCAATGCTATTCTTTTCATATTCAATGTGTTAATATCCTGTTCTTTGGTCACTTTCTTAATTCTTCAATCATCGCTCTTGCCACAGCAGCCGAAGCGCCCTCTCCACCGAGAGCGTCACGGATCTCCTGATAGCCGGACAGCATCGTGGAACGATACTCCTCATCCTCGATCATCCTCCGGACCTCGTTCAGCACGTTGCCGGGCGTGAAATAGTACTGCAGGAGCTCACGGAAACAGATCCTGTCAAGGATCAGATTGCCGAGGCTGATGTAACGTATCTTGATGATGGACTTGGCAATCAAGAAGTTGATCTCCGCCCCCTTGTAGGCCACGACCTGCGGGGTCCCGATCAGGGCGCACTCCAGCGAGGCCGTGCCGGAATTCACGACAGCGGCCTTGGCGTGACGCATCACGGCGTAACTCTGGCCGAAGACGACGCTGACATATTCCCTGTCCCCAACGTACCTGGCATAGTCCGTCTCCGACCGTGCCGGCGCGGCGGCGACCACAAAGCGGTAGTCTGAATATTCAGGGATGGCGTGAAGCCTGTCGGCGAATTCCATGAAGGTCGGCATCATCGAGCTGATCTCGCCGTTCCTGGAGCCGGCCAGCAGGGCGATCATCGGCCTGTCAGGAAGCCCGGTCTTGGCAAGGAACTCCTCCCGCGTCTCCCTGAACACCGCCGAATTGTCAATCGCGTCGATCAACGGATTGCCTTTGTAGACGAAGCCGACACCTTTTTTCGTGAAGTACGGAATCTCGAACGGGAAGACAATGAAGAGCTTGTCCACATAGGCCTTGAGTTTCTTGACACGGCTCTCCCTGGAGGCCCAGACCTTCGGGGCGATGTAGTAGAAGACCTTGAACCCGGCCTTGTGGGCGAACTCGGCAACCCTGAAATTGAAGCCCGGATAGTCAATCAGAATCACCACGTCGGGCTTCCAGGCCAGGATGTCGGACGTGCAGTCCGTGAACCTTTTAGCAAAGGCCCTCGCATGGATCAGTATCTGGGTGAACCCGATGACGGCTCCGTCCTTATAGTCCTTGACAAGACCCGTTCCGTCCTGGTGTCCGTGGTACACCTCGTCCATCAGCCCTCCTCCCCAGAAACGGATGTCCGCCTGAGGATCCTCGGCATAGAGCCCCCTCATGAGATTGGATCCGTGCAGATCCCCTGACGCCTCGCCTGCTATGATGTAATAACGCATAATCTATCCCGTAACGCGGACCGTGCCGTCCGCAGACATATTCATAAGACGCTCCCGGCGCCTACGCAATCCTTAAAAATTCTTGTTGAACCCAAGTCCGTCCAGGCGGGCGATCTCCTCCCTGTCGGTATTGTCGATGTTGTGGGCGACTACCGAGATGTAGCCCTCCGAAATGATGTGGTGGTCAGCCAGCCTGTCGTCCGCAGGCGAGTCATCCTTGAAGTCCCCCACCATCATGTAGAGTCTCTCCCCTTTCTCCGCAACCGGAGACGAAGTATGCCCCAGATCCTCCGGGCGGAGGCCTCTCGCGGCAAAGGAATCAGCGTTCCAAGGCTTGAACTCCTTTTCCCAATGACCCATTCCCTGATGGCCGACCCGTACGCCCTTGACCGCCGATGCGGGAATATTCGGGAAATTGACATTATAGAATATTCCTCCTCGCGACGGCCGGTTCGCAAGGATGGTTCTGAATATTTCAGGGAAAAATCCCTTGACCACGGAAAAGTCCGCGTCGGGACTCATGGTGTCGAGAGAGACACCGACGCTCAATATTCCGTTAAGCGCCGCCTCTTCCGCCGCGCCGAGGGTTCCCGAATAGTTCGCCGCGGTGGCCGCGTTCGAGCCGTGGTTGATCCCGCAGACCACCACGTCAGGCTTGCCGGGCCAGAAAACCTCGTCCAGTCCGTACTTGACGCAGCTTGCCGGGGTCGCGTCAAGGTAAGACCACCGCGCCCCGTTCTCTGACGGTAATTCCTTGTAGGCGATTGCCTTGCCGCCCATCGACACCGCCATCGACATCCCCGACTGGTGAAATTTTGGCGCGACCGCCGTCACACTGCCAAATTGGCACATTATCTCTGCCAGAACATGTATGCCCGCAGCACGATAGCCATCATCATTTGTCAGCAGTATATTCAGTACTTCAGACATTCTATTAATATTTTAGTCTACAAATATATTAAATTCCGCATTTTTTTAATAATTTTGCACCACTTTTGCAGTGGAAGACTGCGGTTTAGTTTAGTAGTAGATTGTATTAACAACTCATTTAATATCTATTTAAAATGGTAAAACTTGGTATTAACGGATTTGGCCGTATCGGCCGTATGGTATTCCGTGCCGCTGTTGAGAACTTCTCAAACGACATCGAGGTTGTAGGAATCAACGACCTTCTCGATCCAGAGTATCTCGCCTACATGCTCAAATATGACTCTGTTCACGGAGCGTTCAAAGGCGATGTGAAGGTTGAGGACGGACACCTCGTGGTAAACGGCAAGAAGATCCGTGTCACCGCCGAGATGGATCCGGCAAACCTCAAGTGGAACGAGGTTGAGGCTGACGTAGTTGTTGAGTCAACAGGCTTCTTCCTTACTGACGAGACAGCCCGCAAGCACATCCAGGCCGGCGCTAAGAAAGTCATCATGTCTGCTCCTTCAAAGGACGCTACCCCTATGTTCGTCTATGGTGTGAACCACAAGACCTACGCTGGCCAGGACATCATCTCCAACGCTTCCTGCACCACCAACTGCCTTGCCCCTATCACCAAGGTGCTCAACGACAAGTTCGGTGTCAAGAGAGGCCTCATGACAACCGTTCACGCCGCTACCGCCACCCAGAAGACCGTTGACGGACCTTCTAAGAAGGACTGGAGAGGTGGTCGTGGAATCCTCGAGAACATCATTCCTTCCTCAACAGGTGCAGCCAAGGCTGTAGGTAAGGTTCTTCCTGAACTCAACGGCAAACTTACCGGTATGTCTCTCCGTGTTCCTACATCAGACGTTTCTTTCGTAGACCTTACCTGCGAGCTCAACACTCCAGCCACCTACGATGAGATCTGCGCCGCCATGAAGGCTGCTTCAGAAGGCGAGCTCAAGGGCGTTCTCGGCTACACCGACGAGGCTCTTGTATCCACCGACTTCCGCAACGATGCCCGCACCTCTATCTTCGACGTGAAGGCCGGTATCCAGCTCGATCCTACATTCGTGAAGGTTTGCGCTTGGTACGACAACGAGTGGGGCTACTCCAACAAGGTGCTTGAGATGGCACGTGTTATCGCAAAATAATTCTTATATTTGCTGATAAGAAAGGCCGGGGCTTTTGGCCTGGCTTTTTTTATCAGCCATTTTACAAGAACATCACAACCCCTGAAGATGAGCCTCCCGGCTCCAGGGCTAGATAAATAGCATTATTATTAAACAAAATGCGCTGATTCAGGCTTATTGCTCCTGACCGCGCGAAAAGGTACCACATCATGAAAAAAGTCGTTTTATCATTCATGTGCGCCGCAATGGTCTTCTCCGGATGCGGCACAATGTCAAAGACAGGACAGGGTACGCTCCTCGGCTCCGGAGCAGGAGCCATCATCGGAGCCGGAATCGGCGCCGCCATCGGCACGGCTGTAGGCGCGGGCACAGGCGCTGTCATCGGCAAGAAGATGGACAAGAAGGCAGCTGAGCTTGAGGCACTTGAGAACGCCAAGGTCGAGACTGTACAGGATCAGAACGGACTCCAGGCCATCAAGGTCACCTTCAACAGCGGCATTCTCTTCCCAACAAACGGCTCGACCCTGTCACAGACCTCCAAGAACGAGCTCTCACAGTTCGCCACCAAGATGAGTGACATGCAGGACACCGACATCACCATCTACGGCCACACCGACAACACCGGTTCAGACGCTGTCAACGAGCGCCTCTCCAACGAAAGGGCTCAGTCGGTAGCCACTTATCTGAAGAACTGCGGCATCGCCTCGTCACGCATGACGACCGAGGGCAAGTCCTACTCCATGCCTGTAGCCGACAACTCCACCAAGGAGGGCCGCGCCCAGAACCGCCGTGTGGAGATCTACATCACCGCCAACAAGACAATGATCGAGAAGGCCGAGAACGGCACACTGTAGGGAATGAATATTCTTTATGAATATAACAGACGCGATGTCTGATGCCAATTGAGTATTACCGTATTCTATGGCAATCAGCCATTACACGTTACTGAATATTCATAAAGACAATACTGAATGCCGCGGAGCACAGAATCCGCAAAGCGAGTTAGGTCATATCGCACCTGACTCGCTTTTTTGTTTCTCCGCCACACGTATTGACATTAAGAGAGCCATTTTACCGTAAGCCAATAACCACATAGTACATTTATTGGGATGCACCCGGCACAGTATCAAGCTTTCTGAGGCACGAAAACTCTCCCGGCACAATTCGGTACAGGAGAAGGATCTCTGGGGTACAAACCGCACTCCGAAACGTGTTCGGTACAGGAGAAGGGCCTCTGGGGTACAAACCG
>ERZ780111.10-NODE-10-length-64189-cov-39.7578_pt1 | contig 64189 bp, 52 predicted proteins | sample MGYA00433084_ERZ780111 | MGnify/ENA primary metagenome ERZ780111 (study PRJEB29588, sample SAMEA2144299) | human gut metagenome | biome: human gut; feature: human-associated habitat; material: faeces | place: Denmark | collected 2008/2010 ... | reverse complement strand
CAATAGTTCGTTAAAATTTGAGTATATGGCTACGCGGCCTTAGGCTGCCAGCCAATGAGTTCTTTGACAATCTTACTAATTAAAGTTCGGTTCGGTCGGCATCGGGACATGTCGAAAATTAATTTCGTATAGTTCGTATTGAACATCAACGACTTAACTTTTTCCATGGAATTGTCCATGCCATTGTCTTTCATGAAGACCTTGGCGGCATTCAGTGAGGCGAACGATGCGTTGAACGCAAAGTCCAACTGTCTCTTGTGTCTTGCCTGACAATCCATAAGTCCCGTAAACTGCTTGCTGTCGCGATAGCAGAACTCTATCTGGAAGCGAGTGCGGTATGTCTTCAATACTTCCTCACCAGTCATTGAGAGTTTTGTCGAGAAGAACAACTTGCACTTTCCACCGGGCATTCGCCAGATGACAAGTCGCACTTTCTTCTTCAGGGCCTTAGCATAAGCCTCGAGGGTGTACGCCTTTCCGTCCAGTCCATCAATGTGCAGTTCTTCCACGCATGAGAGGTTGAGGTTTGCCAAGTCAATCTTGTCTCCCTTGACTCTTGGTCGTCCGCGCCTCTTTTCCTTCTTGGGAATGTAATGCAGACAAGCGTTGTCACGGAAGCGGCTGACTAGATAGAAGCCAAGCTCCGACATGCCCTTCTCGAACGTGGATGTGGAGAAGAATGCGTCAGCCACTACTATATCAGTGATACTCAGCAGTTTCTTTGAATACCGCTTCATCACACTGATGTAATATTCGACGAGTGTCTTGTTTCTCATCTTCAGCGCGGAGTTCCCTATTGTCTGATGGGCACGCAGCATCATGCACTTGTTGTTGGCAACATCAAGCAAGCCGATGCCCATGATTTCAAGACCGTGCTTCACCGCCCCTGCACATCCCGACCAAAACCGTCCGATATGAGGAGTTTTCTTCCCAGCCTTGCTGATATAGCATGGGTCTATGGCAATGGCAAGTAAGCCATCCATGTCCAACACACGCCTTGCAAGAGACAGGTTCAACAGAAGCCAATCGATGCAGACTTTCTTCTTGCGGTTGAAATTCTGACGATAGGTCTGCTCACCGTGCTTGCCGTAGCGAGCCATCTGTGTGAAGTTTATCTTTCTGGGTAGAATCATATATAAAGTCAGTATCTCAATGAGCAGAGTCTGGAAAGTTTTTGCTAACTTTGCACCAGATTCTTTCATTGATGTACGGATTGCATCCTTGAGGATCTCCTCATATTGGTTAAGTGGCTCTGAAAACATCATACTTTTAAAGTCTTGAATTAACTGTAAAGGTACTGAAAATCAGGCACTTAGCCAATTTTATTTAGTTATGTTTTGTTAATTAACTTGTTCATTTTCAAACGATTATGTAATTATTAACAGAGTATTGAAAATAATATAAGCGATAAAAAGGAGGCTTTGTATGAAAGCCAAATAAAATACCTATCAAAGTTGAATTTATTATTTGGTAGTGAATTTCATTTAAAAGAATAAAATACAATTATGAACAAGCAACAACTCGCAAATAAGATATGGGCATCTGCAAATAAGATGCGCTCAAAAATAGAAGCAAATGAATACAAGGATTATATTCTTGGATTCATTTTTTACAAGTTCCTTTCCGAGCAAGAAGTAAGAGTTGCTAAGGAATATGATTTTACTGATGCAGATTTACCTCAACTCAATGAGAAAAATGAGGAAATCGTCAAGTGGGCACAAAGTAAATTAGGCTATTTTATAGCATACGAAAACCTTTATTCTACATGGATGGATAAGGATTTTGATTTTCAAATAACCAATGTACGTGACGCTCTGTCTGCTTTTACACGTTTGATTTCACCAACTCATAAGAAGGTCTTCTCTGGCATATTTGATACTTTGCAAACAGGATTGAAAAAGTTGGGAACATCTGATGCGGAACAAACACGTGCTGTAAGTGACCTGCTTTCTTTGATTAAAGATATTCCTATGAGTGGAAGGCAAGACTATGATGTACTTGGCTTTATTTATGAATATCTTATAAGTCAGTTTGCAGCCAATGCCGGCAAGAAAGCTGGTGAGTTCTATACTCCTCATGAGGTTTCTTTACTGATGTCAGAAATTGTGGCTTATCATCTTAAAGACCGTTCTCAAATAGAAATTTATGACCCGACAAGCGGTTCTGGTTCCCTTCTTATCAATATTGGAAAGTCGGTGGCTCGCCATATCCAGCAAGATAACTGTATTAAGTATTATGCACAAGAATTAAAGCAGAATACTTTCAACCTCACTCGTATGAATCTCGTTATGAGAGGCATCATACCAGATAACATTATAGCAAGAAATGGTGACACATTGAAGGATGATTGGCCTTATTTTGACGAGAATGACAAGGAAAATACTTATCATCCTCTACATGTGGACGCAGTGGTTAGTAATCCACCATATTCTCAGAGTTGGACTCCTCCACGTAAATCGAAGAATGGAGATTTGGGAGAGGTTGACCCACGATTTGACGATTATGGCATTGCGCCTAAGGGTAAGGCAGACTATGCTTTCTTGCTTCATGACTTATATCATTTGAAGACCGATGGCATAATGACCATCGTCTTGCCTCATGGTGTACTTTTCCGTGGAGATGCTGGTGATGGAACAGAAAGTAGCGTAGGTGATGGGTCTGAAGGAAGTATTCGCAGACAGTTGATTGAAAATGACAACATAGAAGCCATCATCGGTTTACCTGCTGACATCTTCTTTGGTACGGGTATTCCTACTATAGTCATGGTGCTACGCAAGTCTCGTCCAACAAGTGATGTACTTATCGTAGATGCCTCTAAAGGATTTAAAAAGGAAGGAAAAAAGAACAAGTTGCGTGCTTCTGACATCAAGCGTATAGTGGATACCTATATTTCTAAGAAGGAAGAGCCAAAGTTCTCTCGATTGGTATCTAAAGAAGAGATTCGTGCTAATGGTTATAACCTCAACATTCCTCGATATGTCAATTCTTCGGATGATGCAGAAACTTGGGATTTATATGCAACAATGTTTGGTGGTGTACCAAAGGGGGAACTTTCTGCAATGGATAGATATTGGGATGCTTTTGCGGGATTGAATAATTCTCTTTTCAAGCAGACAGATACTCCACAAACCGAATTTAAGGTGACAGATATTCAGAAGACAGTAGAGAATCATCCTTCTGTAGTTGGTTTCAAGAACATGTTCTCTGAAAAGTTTGGTGGCTTTAGCAAAATGTTGCATCATCGTTTGCTCGACAATATGCAGTCTCTGAATATTGCCGCAGAAGAGGATGCGATTACTTCATATATATTTAATCAGCTCGAGCAAATGCCACTTGTTGACCGCTTTGAGGCTTACCAATTGTTTGCAGATAAATGGCAGACAATTTCGCAGGATTTGGAAATCATTCAATCGGAAGGATTTGAAGCTACTCGCATGGTAGATGCCAACTGGGTTATCAAAAAGAAGGATGATAAGGAATATGAGGTACAAGATGGCTGGGTTGGTCATGTACTACCCTTTGAACTTGTACAGAATACTTATTTGAAATCAGAATGGCAAGCTCTACACGATAAGGAAGAACGCCTAGAAATGGCTGCTTCCGAGACAGAGGAAACATTGGGAGAATTAGCTGATGATGAGCGTGATGGTATTACCAACGATGATGGGGTACTTGATAGGAAGGCTCTTGAAGGAAAACTTTCTGAAGCATTGGAAGAAGTGGAAACTCCTGAGATCTCTTCACTCAATGAATACCTCCTACTTTCAAAAAAGAAAGATAAGTTGGCTTTTATTGCTGCCCATGATGAGATATGCTGGGAAAACGTAATTGCAGGAAAGGATGGCACATACGGCAAGGCTGCTACTAATGCGCTCATTGGTCATTATCGTGCAAACTTTGATTTTCCAGAAAACTCTTATGAAGCACATCTGATAAGGATTAGTCGTCTGATGAATGAGGCTAAGACTTTGAAGACTGAGATTAAACTTGCTGCCGTAGCTTTGCATGAGCATACTAAGTTAACGATAGAGCAAGAATTATCCGATGAAGATGTGATGAAATTACTATCCATCAAATGGATAGAGGGTCTTTGTGTCCATTTGGCAACATTGCCTCAGTCTATCATAGATGAGTTTATTGGCAAACTTATGGCTTTGCAGAAGAAGTATGCAACAACGCTTGTGGACTTGGAACATGACATTCACGATGCTTCCATACAGCTTGCTGATATGATAGATGAGTTGACTGGTAATGAGTTTGAAATGGCTGCTTTACAGGAATTTAAGAAAGTTTTGGTAAATGTATAATGTATAAGGAGGAATGAATATGGATAAAATGAAGAACGTTCCAGAGATAAGATTTAAAGGATATGAGGGAGAGTGGACAACCTGTACCTTGAATAGTTTTACAGAGAGAATTGTTAGAAAAAATACGAATAATGAATGCTCTCTACCACTTACCATTTCTGCTCAATATGGATTGATTGATCAAAATGAGTTCTTCAATAGTCGTATTGCAAGCAAAGATGTGTCTAGATATTATTTAGTAAGAAAAGGAGAGTTCGCATATAACAAAAGTACTTCAGATGGTTATCCTTTTGGAGTAGTGAAACGATTGGATAAATATCCTAATGGAGTCCTTTCGACATTATATATTGTTTTTAATGTAAATGAGGAAAAAGTAGATAGCGATTTTCTTACAGTATATTTTGATACTAATAATTGGCATGGACATATTAGCTCATGTGCAGCAGAAGGGGCAAGAAATCATGGATTGCTAAATATTTCTTCTGACGATTTCTTTAAATTGGGGGTTTCTATGCCTAAAAAAGAATCAGAACAGAAGAAAATATCCAAAATGATAACAACTCTTGATTCTCTCATTAGCAAACTAGAACAGAAGTTAGAGAAGTTGCGCAATATCAAGCAATCGCTTCTTAATCAGATGTTTGTAAATGTTAACAGGGGGGGGTACGCTCCGCTAATTAGATTTAAGAATCAGACTTATCATTGGAATGAAATGAGTGCAGAAGAAATCTTTCATACTTACTATGATAAGAATCATCCAGATTTGCCAGTGGTATCTGCATCGCAAGAATATGGAATGGTATTTAGGGATGATGTTGGGTTCGATGTCCAACATGACAAAGCTAACGAGGTCGGCTATAAAAGAGTACTTCCTGGTCAATTTGTCATTCATCTTCGTTCTTTTCAAGGCGGATTTGCTTATTCGGAAGTTGAGGGTATAACATCTCCTGCATATACAATTATAGAATTTAAAGATAAGTCGCAAAATGATGGCTTGTATTGGAAATATGTTCTTTCTTCAAAAGAGTTTATAAAACGTTTAGAAACTGTAACTTATGGAATACGTGACGGAAGAAGTATAAGTTTTGAAGACTTTGCAGAATTAAAGTTTATGGTTCCCCAAAAAGAAGAGCAAAAACAAATTGGAAAGTTGTTATTGCTTGCCGATTGCAATTCCCGCAAAGTTGAAAATAAAATCACTAAACTCTGCACAATGAAGCAATCTTTGCTTCAAAAAATGTTTGTATAACAAGTAAATATAAAACGATATGGGATTCGACTATGAACCAGAATTTGAGGATGCCCTCATCAAATTGTTAAAAAATAATGGGTGGTCTGGCAAGATGCTTAACTATCCTACAGAGGAACAGCTCATTAAGAATTGGGCTGACATCCTTTTTAATAACAATAAGGGAATAGACCGCTTGAATGGTCAGCCTTTGACAAAAGGAGAAATGCAGCAACTTCTTGATAAAGTAAAGGAATTGCGTACTCCCCTTGCGCTCAATGGTTTCATTAATGGCAAGTCGGTGACCATCACTCGTGATAATCTAGCCGACAAATTACATTTGGGTAAGGATGTATCACTAACTATCTATAACCGTTTGGAAATAGCAAGCGGTAAAAGTTTTTATCAGATAGCTCGCCAACCAAAGTTTGAACATCATTCTTATATTTTGCCAAAACGTAGGGGCGATTTGGTCTTACTCATCAACGGTATGCCTGTTATACATATTGAGTTGAAAAGCAGCAAGGTTCCAGCTATGCATGCTGTTAATCAAATTACAGATAAATATATTCCTGAAGGAGTATTTACAGACAGCATTTTCTCGTTGGTTCAAATATTTGTGGCTATGAATCCTGAGGAGATGATGTATTTTGCCAATCCTGGCATTGATATTAAATTTAACAAAGCCTTTTGTTTTCATTGGGCTGATGCTAATAATAACCCGATAAATGATTGGCAACAAATAGCATCTACATTCCTCTCTATACCGATGGCACATATGCTCATTGGGTTTTATACTGTTGCCGACCAAGCAGATGGTATATTAAAAGTATTGCGAAGCTATCAATATTATGCTGCCAGTAAGATTAGTTCCATTGTTGCAAAATGGGATTGGAAGAGTACGGAGCAGAAAGGTGGCTATATCTGGCATACGACAGGTAGCGGAAAGACTATGACCAGTTTTAAATCTGCTCAGTTGATTGCACAGTCGGGGGATGCAGACAAAGTTATATTTCTCGTCGATAGAATAGAACTAGGAACACAGTCCTTGGATGAATACCGTTCTTTTGCTGATTCCGTGGATGATGTACAGGCAACTGAAGACACGGATGATTTGATAGGGAAATTATATGACGATACTCCAAGGAAAAATCTTCTGATAGTGACTTCCATACAGAAAATGAGCAAGGTGAATGCAGAGGAGTTCCCTAAGAAAAAAGCCGAGATTGAGAAGATTGTATCCAAGCGAGTGGTATTTATCATAGACGAGTGCCATCGTTCTACTTTTGGTGACATGCTAATCGACATTAAGCGAACTTTTCCTCATGCAGTATTCTTTGGTTTTACGGGTACTCCAATCAATGATGAAAATCAAAAGAAATCGAATACCACGCAAACGATCTTTGGTGAAAGATTGCATACTTATTCAATAGCTAATGGTATCATAGACAAGAATGTGTTAGGTTTTGACCCATATATGTGTCCTACATATAAGGATAAGGCTTTGCGACGTTGTGTAGCTTTGGAAAAAGCAAAGGCTCAGACAGAGGAGGAAGCACTAGCTGATGAGGCTAAAAAGAAAGTATATCAGCACTATATGAATCCAAGCAAGGTGTCTATGGCAGGAAAGACACTACCAAATGGTTCATATATAAAAGGTATAGAGGATTTCATACCTTCTTCACAATATAACTGTAAAAAGCATCATCTGAAAGTTGTGGAAGATATTAAGGGAAATTGGATCACGCTCAGTTTGAACAATAAGTTCCATGCCTTGCTTGCTACGGACAGTATTCTAGAAGCTATAGCTTATTATAGATTGTTGCGCAAGGAAATGCCAGCTTTGAAAGTGACGGCGCTTTTTGATCCAAACATTGACAACACAGGTGGTCAACAGTTTAAGGAAGAGGGACTTATTGAGGTGTTAGAAGGCTACAAAGAGCAGTTTGGCAAAGAATTTACGATGTCAACTCATGCAGCTTTCAAGAAAGATGTAGCTTTGCGTCTTGCCCATAAAAAGCCTTATAATGGAAAGGATTTTACGGAGGACAAGCAAATCAATCTTCTCATAGTGGTGAATCAGATGCTTACAGGCTTTGATTCCAAATGGATTAATACGCTCTATGTGGATAAGTTGATGGAGTATGAAAATATTATCCAAGCTTTTAGCCGTACAAACCGCTTGTTTGGACCAGACAAACCATTTGGAGTGATACGCTATTATCGTTATCCACATACGATGAAATGTTACATAGATAAGGCTGTAGCAATGTATTCAGACAACAAACCTCTGAAACTCTTTGCAGATCCATTGACCCATAACTTGCATCAAATGAATAGCATCTATGAAGAAATAGAATATTTGTTTGTTCATGCTGGTGTTAAGAACTTCGAGAAGTTACCAGAATTGGAAGCAGAAAGGAAACGTTTCGTAAAACTTTTCAACCTGTTTAATAAGCATTTTGAGGCAGCTCGCATACAAGGCTTTGTTTGGGAGAAAACTCATTATCATCTAAAACAACCACAAGGTAACTATGTGGATATTGATATGGTGATAAATGAGGAAACTTACAATGTGTTGCTAAAGCGATACCAAGAGTTGTTGCCTTCAGGTGTAGGAGGTGGTGGCGTGGAAGAACCACCTTACGACATTGAGACTTATCTTACGGAAATAGATACAGGTCAGATAGATGCAGACTATATAAATGAGCGTTTTGATGTTTATCTGAAGTTAATTAACAAGGGAAATGCTTCAGAAGAGGAACGACAGATGGTAATGCAGGAACTCCACAAGTCATTTGCTCTGTTATCTCAAGAAGAGCAAAAGTATGCCAACATATTCTTGCATGACGTAGAAAGTGGAGATGCTGTTCTTGACACAGGTAAGAGATTTTATGACTATGTCGTAGAGTATATGAATCAGGCAAAGAATACGAAACTCCACCAAGTGGCAGAACTCTTTGGTATCAATGAGCTGTTACTAAAAGAAATCATGTCTTCAGCCGTTACAGCAGACAACTTGAACTCGTATCATCGTTTTTCAAAGTTAACTTCAACTATAGACAAGGCTAAGGCAAAACAATTCTTTGAAATGACAGAAGGTGCTAAACTACTTCCATTTAAGGTAAAACCAAAAGCGGAATTGTTTTTGCAAGATTTTATATTAAGCAATGGCAACATGGATATTCCAGAGTTTGGCCGCAAGTTGACAGACATAAATGATGATATCCATATCGTGATGTTTGCTGACACTTTAATGACGAAGCATAATGGCATTTCTGTACTTCTTTTGGAAAAAGAATGTATAGAAAGGTTCGGAGAAGAATATTCAGCAATGTCTGTGTCTGATTGGTTCAAGGTGATATATTCCTATGTGAAAGCCAAAACACATAAATATGATTTAAAACAGGACGATATTGTTTATTGGAATGTTGCAGAAGATAGAACGAAATGAATAAAATAAATAACATATACGAAATTCTTTCTGGAGGTGAGCGTGTCACCTTAGAATGTAAAAAAGCTACCAAGGGTGTGCCAACTTCGCTTTGGGACACTTATTCAGCTTTCGCCAACACTTATGGCGGAATCATTCTGTTGGGTGTGGTAGAGCACATGGACGAGCAAAACAATACCAAGCGGTTTGAAATCGTTGGTGTTGAGGATGCAGACAAAATCCGCAAGGACTTGTGGAATACTATAAATAGTCGTGAAAAGGTGAATATCAATCTTCTGTACGACGATGACATTCAGACGATAGATATTGACGGCAAGAAGATTATTGCCATCAACGTACCTCGTGCCGATTATACAGTCCGTCCTGTCTATATCAACAACAATCTGTCAAGAGGAACTTTCAAACGCAACCATGAAGGCGACTATCATTGTACGGAGCAAGAGTTGAAGATGATGCTCCGTGATGCCAATGAAGCTGGCAATGATGGATTGTTGTTGGAATACTACACAATGGACGACATTGACATCGCAACATTGGAACGCTTCCGTCAGATGTTTCAGAACTTGCATCCAGAGCATCAATGGAACTCGGCAGAACACAAGGAGTTTCTAACGAACTTTGGAGGTTATACACGAGACCGAAGGACAGGAAAAGAAGGACTGACTATGGCTGGACTTTTAATGTTTGGCAAAGGATTGCCTGTTCGTGAGCGTTTCGACAATCTGCGAATGGACTACGTTGATAAATCCAATTTGATAGGCGACCAACGCTATAGCGACCGATTGACATACGATGGGACTTGGGAAAACAACCTGTTCAACTTTATCCGCATGGTCATTCCGAAACTGACACGTGATTTGCCTCACCCTTTCAGTATGGACGGTGTAGTGCGCAAAGACGATACGCTTCAAGCCAAGGCTGTGCGTGAAGCCGTTACAAATATGGTTATTCATTCCGATTTTATGGTGAATGGAGTGCTGAAAGTTGAAAAGTATGACGATTGTTTTGTTCTGACCAATCCAGGACTTCTGAAACTGCCTATTGAGCAGATTTACAAAGGTGGTGAGTCAAAAGCTCGTAATCAGCGTATGCAGAATATGTTCCGCATGATAGGTTATGGAGAGAACCTTGGTTCTGGTTTTCCGCTTATATTGAATGCTTGGAATGAAAAGCATTGGATGAAACCTGAGTTACAGGAACAGCCTGAACTTATGCAAGTGAAATTGACTCTACATATTCAAAACGATGTCGCATTTGGTTCTTTAAATGACCCAATAAATGACCCAATAAATGACCCAATAAACTTGACCGAGAGGCAGAAGCTGATTCTACAGATGTTCTCCGAGGACAAGAGTCTGAGTAGAGAAAGACTTTGCGAAAAGACAAATCTTTCCGATGCTACCGCCAAACGTGAGATTGCCTTTCTTAAGAAAACTGGATATTTGGAACGTATTGGTAGCCTTAAGGGGGGATATTGGAAAGTAAAAAGATTAGACTTATAGGTGAATAAATGGGTATTGTAAATAAATATTCAGTTTTTCCTCTTTCGTATTAATAATTTTCTTATATTTGCACCATCGTTATACACCAACGAGCAAATGGAATTATTACTAACCAACAAATATAACATTATGAACAGCATTCCATTAGTATTTTGGCTCATTCCAATAGCCAGCGTTGTGGCATTGGGAATGGGATGGTTCTTCTTCCGCACCATGATGAAGGAGGATGAGGGAACAGACAGGATGAAAGAAATTGCAGAGCATGTAAGAAAGGGTGCTATGGCTTACCTCAAGCAGCAGTACAAGGTGGTGACGGCCGTCTTCGTCGTTCTCGCCATTGTTTTCGCCTTCATGGCTTATGTGCTGAAGGTGCAGAATCCATGGGTGCCCTTTGCCTTCCTCACCGGCGGACTCTTCTCTGGTTTGGCAGGATTCTTTGGCATGAAGACCGCTACTTATGCTTCTGCCCGTACAGCCCATGGTGCACGCACCGGACTGGACAAAGGTCTGAAGATAGCCTTCCGGAGCGGTGCCGTGATGGGACTCGTGGTGGTGGGACTCGGTTTGCTCGATATTGCCATCTGGTTTATTGTTCTTAATGTGGTGTACGAAGGAGAGGCCACAGCCCTTGTCACCATTACCACCACCATGCTGACCTTTGGCATGGGCGCCTCCACCCAGGCACTCTTTGCCCGTGTGGGAGGAGGAATTTATACCAAGGCTGCCGATGTGGGAGCCGACCTCGTGGGCAAGGTAGAGGTGAATATTCCTGAAGACGATCCTCGCAATCCAGCTACCATAGCCGACAATGTGGGCGACAATGTGGGCGATGTGGCAGGAATGGGAGCCGACCTCTACGAGAGCTATTGCGGTTCGATATTGTCGACAGCCGCCTTGGGAGCCACGGCTTTTGCCATGAATGGCGATATGCAGCTGCGTGCCGTCATCGCACCTATGGTTATCGCAGCCATCGGCATCTTCCTGTCTCTCATCGGCATTTTCTTGGTTCGTACCAAGGAAGGCGCTTCCATGAAAGAGCTTCTCCACTCGTTGGGACTTGGCACTAATGTCAGCGCGGCACTTATAGCCGTTGCCACATTCGCCATTCTCTATCTGTTGGGCATAGAGAACTGGCTCGGCCTTTCTTTCTCGGTCATCAGCGGTCTTGTGGCTGGAGTCATCATCGGACAGGCAACAGAATATTACACCTCACAGAGTTATAAGCCTACACAGAAGATAGCCGAGGCATCGCAGACAGGTCCTGCCACAGTTATCATAAAAGGTATAGGCACGGGAATGATTTCCACCATGATTCCCGTTGTCACCATCTCTGTAGCCATCATGCTGAGTTATCTTTGTGCCAATGGCTTCGATATGTCGCTGTCGGCCAAATCTATCAGCACCGGCCTTTATGGCATCGGCATTGCGGCAGTGGGCATGCTGTCGACTCTCGGCATTACACTTGCCACAGATGCCTATGGACCTATAGCCGACAATGCTGGCGGAAATGCTGAGATGAGCGGATTGGGCAAGGAGGTTCGTGAGCGTACTGATGCGCTCGATGCCCTGGGCAATACGACAGCTGCCACAGGCAAGGGCTTTGCCATCGGTTCGGCAGCTCTGACGGCTCTTGCCCTTCTTGCATCCTACATCGAGGAGATCAAGATAGCCATGATACGTGCCGTAGAGAACGGGAAACAGTATGTAGACGCAGCTGGCAATGTCTTCGATCCTTTGAATGCAACAACAATAGATTTCATCAACTTCTTCCAGGTAAACCTCATCAATCCTAAGGTTTTAGTTGGAGCATTCCTCGGAGCCATGGCAGCATTCCTGTTCTGTGGCTTGACCATGGGAGCTGTAGGCCGTGCTGCAGAATCGATGGTTCAGGAGGTTCGCCGGCAGTTCCGTGAGATCAAGGGAATACTCGAAGGCAAAGCTACGCCTGACTATGGTCGATGTGTGGAGATAAGTACCCGTAGCGCACAACGCGAGATGATCATCCCTTCTTTGCTCGCCATCATTATTCCTATCGTTGTGGGTCTTGTGTTGGGTGTGGCTGGAGTCCTCGGACTTCTCACCGGCGGTCTGGCAGCAGGCTTTACCCTTGCTGTGTTCATGTCCAATTCGGGAGGCGCATGGGACAATGCCAAGAAGATGATAGAAGAGGGAAGCTTTGAAGGAAAGGGCAGCGAGAACCACAAGGCGACTATTGTGGGCGATACCGTAGGCGACCCGTTCAAGGACACTTCCGGTCCATCGCTCAACATTCTTATCAAACTCATGTCAATGGTCAGCATCGTGATGGCTGGTCTGACCATTGCTTTCCTATAATTCGAAGAATACGTAATAGAAATATGTTGAATAAACACCACTCCTTGGCTGATGGCTGCTCCCTGACAGTGATATGCTCGCTGGTCGTGTGGATGTTAGTAGCCGTCTGCCAAGCTGCTTATGGCAAAGATGTCTATCCGAAACAAGCTGTAGAGATAGCCAAGAAGTACATCACCCTGTCTCGCGCCGTGAAGGCTCAAGCGCGGGCAAAGGGACTTCGCCCTGCAGCTTTGGCACCTTATTATATTTATAACGATGCACAGGGCAAAGGTTTTGTCGTTGTTGCTGGTGACGATGATATGGGCGATGTGTTGGCCTATAGCACCGAGGGAACCCTCGATACACTACAGGCTAATCCTGGTGTAAAGCTACTCCTGGAGGCTTATCGCCAAACGTATGATGTGCTGAAAGAAGGGCGGGTGATGGTGCAGAGAAAAGCCCGTTCGGGGTTGTTCTCGAAGACCGTATCTCCCTTGTTGAAAAGCAAGTGGGGACAGTCGCATCCGTTTAATGCTCAGACGGGTTATCCCTATAGTGGGTGTGTGGCAACAGCGGTGGCCCAGATGATGTATTACTATCAATGGCCTGCTCAGGGGAGTGGTAAAAACGAATATCGCGTCACCTATTATAATACGATGAAGAGTGCAGACTTTAGTCTGTCGCACTACGATTGGGCGAATATGCTGCCCGATTATAATTATCCTGTATCTGCGACAAAGGAGCAAGAGGATGCTGTAGCCTTATTGATGAACGATGTGGGGGTAGCTTCCTTCATGCAGTACACCCCAGCTTCAAGTGGTACACAAGGTATTTTTGCGTATCAGGCTCTTCAGAAAATTTCGACTATACTGCGGCTTATGCCACCAAGGCTGTCGAAGGTCCAACTCGTTTTGCGCAGATTTTGCGGCAGGAATTACTTAATGGTTGTCCTGTTTATCTGGAAGGTCGTCCTGCAGGTAATGCTTCAGGTCATGCTTGGGTAACTGATGGGTTTGATGAGAATGGTCTTTTCCACATGAATTTTGGATGGGATGGACAGGGCGATGCCTACTATTCGCTCACCAATCTTAGCCTCTCACAGACGGGAAGCGAGTTCCAAGGCAAGCCCTTGGCCTTCAATCGTGCTATTATGGCCATCTTGGCACATCCCAATAATGGCAAATATCCCGCAATAGAGCGTGGACTTTTGGAGTCATCTCCTCAGTTGATGTTTAATGAGGGTGGGGCTGTTCTTCTAAAGGATGCAGAAGATAAAAGCTTCCTTGCTTCTCAGTCGTTGACCATCGAGATGAACTCTTTTGTCAATAAGGGTAAGCCTTTCAAGGGTGATGTGGGCATAGCTGTTTATGATGCTGAGGGTACATGCCGACAGGTGGCTTATACCGACGATCACGCTATAGGCGGTTTTACTCAACGACTCTATGGTGGAAGCGATGCTGGGTTTATGGGAAGCGATTATCTTGTCAATCAAGTTCAGTCTGTAAAAATGAAACTTACAGGTTTGGAAAATGGTTATTATCGGTTGGTCCCTGTATGTGTAGCTCAACGAGAGGATGGTTCGTGGGATGAATTCTTCGCGATGAAGAAGGCTCCCATCATAGAGGTGGAACTATCTGATGGACGAGGTCGCATCTCTGAAATATGTTCTACTGATGTTGTTTTTCAGTTGATGTCGCAGCCCAGGCTCTCAGGTCAAGCAGAGCAGGGTGGAAAGGTATTGACCTTTTTTACGTTGAAAAACCTGAATGGTGTGCCTCGCGAATGTTATCTGAGGGTGCGGTTGCTCGACGATAGGAAGGCGGTAGTGCTCGATACTCGTGTGGATGAGTTGACCGAGATAGAGGGCTTTACCGAAGCAGAGATTCCCATCGTTCTTTCTTTGCCAAGCAGCATGACTCCAGGACGTTATGAAGTGCAACTTTCTTTGTCGGCTGATGCGGAAGAAACGGTGGTTTATCCCGTCAACCTTATTCACGATAAGGATGCTGCCTATATCGAAGTGCTCAAGGCACAGGAAAAGCCTCTCATGGATCAGGTAGAAGTCTTTTTTGCTGATGACTCGCATGAAAAAATAGAATCAGGCAGCGTTGATGTGTCGAAAATATCTCTCTTCAAAATGGCAGTTTTGCTGCGTACGTCTGAAGGTCGTAACTATGAAGGAAATGTATCAATGTTCTGCGAAGACATGATGACCCACGAAAAGACGCAGGTTAAGGGCATTGATGACCGGGTGTCTATCTCGTCGTCTATGTCTGTGCCTCTCTTTAGTTATTGGCTGCGTAAGGGCGACCTGTCATGGGAAGATGGGCATACCTATCGTGTGATGGTGATGGGTGAGATAGACGGGCAGCAGGTGGAACTTGCTGATCCGCAGTCCGCCACCTATTACCTGCATCGTAAGGGGGATATCCTAACACTCTCACAAGGTACTCCAACGTCCATAGGGACTGTAGCTATAATAGCACCTTCTTTCACCATCAAGCGAGAGGGTGGTAGAATCATCGTTTCGGGGACAGAACTAAAGTCGTTGCGACTATATGATGTGGCTGGTCGACTACTTCAGCAGACCACGTCAGCCGACGGAAAACATGCCGTCCTTACCCTACAAGGATCAGCACCAGGCATCTCTGTGTTGCGCATAGATGCTGGTAGGCAATGTTTTACCTATCGTCTTCTGTGAGAGATGTATGAAATAAGAAGAATGAAATAAGAAATCCCCGACAGTTAGGATATTGCTTCCTAACTGTCGGGGATTTCTTATTTCTTTATAGAGTTGCCATCATGCGTAGTATTTGTCATGAGGGCAAACAACATCTTACTTATTCTGCATTGGCAAGCGCCTCGCGTACCTTGGCTTCTATTTCTTCGAGAAGCTCAGGGTTGTCCTTCAGTATCAGCTTGGTTGGGTCGGCACCCTGTCCCAGGTTGGAGCCATTATAGCTGTACCAGCTTCCGCTCTTCTTGATGATGCCATGCTCCACGCCCAGATTGAAAACTTCGCCTGCGTGGCTGATGCCTTCGCCAAACATGATGTCGAACTCAGCCTTGCGGAAAGGAGGAGCCACCTTGTTCTTGACCACCTTTACGCGCACCAGGTTTCCGATAACATTATCGCCATCCTTGATGGCTGTAGCCTTACGGATGTCGAGGCGTACAGAAGCATAGAACTTCAGGGCGTTGCCACCCGTTGTTGTCTCAGGATTTCCGAACATGATACCTATCTTCTCGCGCAACTGGTTGATGAAGATACAGGTGGTATTGGTCTTGCTGATGGTAGAAGTGAGCTTGCGCAGAGCCTGGCTCATCAGTCGGGCCTGGAGTCCTACAACATTGTCACCCATGTCGCCCTCAATTTCCTTCTTAGGAGTCAGGGCAGCCACAGAGTCGATGACGACGATGTCTACCGCAGCCGAACTGATCAGCTGGTCGGCTATCTGAAGCGCCTGCTCACCATTGTCGGGCTGCGAAATCCACAGGTTGTCAACATCTACGCCCAACTTGGCAGCATAGAAACGGTCGAAGGCATGCTCGGCATCGATGAATGCGGCAATACCTCCAGCTTTCTGAGCCTCTGCGATGGCATGGATGGCAAGTGTGGTCTTACCAGAAGATTCCGGACCATAGATTTCAATGATTCGTCCCTTGGGGTAGCCGCCTACGCCCAAGGCCATATCAAGGGCGATACTTCCAGTAGGAATCACCTCTATATTCTCAATGTGCTCGTCGCCAAGCTTCATGATAGATCCCTTACCGAAGTCTTTCTCTATCTTGGCCATGGCAGCCTGAAGGGCCTTCAGCTTACCCTCGTTGGGGTTCAGGGATCCTTCCTTTATTTCGTCTTTCTTTGCCATATCTTTCTAATGTTTTATGAATTAGTGACGATAAAAACGGCTTGGTATGAATAGTACCTTTCTGTCTTCGCCGTCACTAAGGGGGTATTTTTATAATGATTAGTCAATCTCCAAGTCGCCGTCGAACACCTCGTGCCAAGGCAATCCCTGCTTGTTGAGCTGCTCCATGAATGGATCTGGGTCGAACTCCTCCACGTTCCATACGCCTGGTTTCTTCCAGATGCCCTTGAGGAACATCATGGCGCCGATCATGGCTGGCACACCCGTGGTATAGCTTACGCCCTGCATGCCGGTCTCGTTGTATGCTTCCTGATGCTTGCAGTTGTTGTAAACATAATAGGTATGCTCCTTGCCGTCTTTCTTTCCGCGGATGCGGCAACCGATAGAGGTCTCTCCGTCGTAGTTCTCGCCGAGGTCCTGAGGGTTAGGCAATACGGCCTTGAGGAATTGCAGTGGTACGATCTTCACCTTGGCAGTCTTGCCGGAGCCGTCGGCCAATGGAGCCTCGTATTCTATCTCGTCGATGCGGCTCATGCCGAGGTTCTCTATACAGTCGAGATAGGTGAGATACTGCTGACCGAATGTCATCCAGAAGCGAGCCTCCTTGATGGTAGGATAGTTCTTTACCAGGCTCTCCAGCTCCTCGTGGTGCATCAGATAGCTCTCGCGAGGACCGATGTTAGGATAGGTGAGAGGCTTGTGGATAGACAGAGGGTCGGTCTCAATCCATTCACCATTCTTGTACCACAGACCTTTCTGGGTAATCTCACGGATGTTGATTTCTGGGTTGAAGTTGGTTGCGAAAGCCTTGTGGTGATTGCCGGCATTGCAGTCTACGATGTCGAGAACCTCGATCTCGTCGAAGTGATGCTTGGCAGCGTATGCGGTAAAAATGCCCGAAACACCAGGGTCGAAGCCGCAGCCAAGGATAGCGCAAAGACCAGCTTTTTCAAACTTGTCCTTGTAAGCCCATTGCCATGAATACTCAAAGTGAGCCTCGTCCTTGGGCTCGTAGTTGGCCGTGTCCATGTAGTTGCAACCGCAGGCTAAGCAGGCGTCCATGATGGTGAGGTCCTGGTAGGGCAGAGCGAGATTGATGACCAACTCAGGTTTGTAGCTGTTGAAGAGGGCTTTCAACTGCTCCACATCGTCGGCATCCACCTCGGCTGTCTGGATGTCCATCTTGTAGCCTTTATCGTGGATAGACTTCACCAACTTGTCGCATTTCTCCTTGCGGCGGCTGGCAATCATGAACTCTGTAAAAACGTCCTGGTTCTGGACAATCTTAAAGGCTGCCACGGTAGCGACGCCACCTGCGCCAATCATAAGTACTCTACTCATTTAAGTATAAATGTTTAATGTTATTATTTCTTGTTTTAGCTCATTTTATTTGCAGACGTTAATCAGCTTATTTTATTTGCTGACGTTCATCAGCTTATTTCATTTGCTGATATTCATCAGTTTATTTTATTTCATTTGCTGATATGCCTGAGGCATTCATCAGTTCATTTTATTTCATTTGCTGATATGCCTAAGGCATTCATCAGCTCATTTTATTTCATTTGCTGATATGCCTAAGGCATTCATCAGCGAATAACCCAGTATTTCTTGTCGGAAGTTGCCGCCGGGAAGAGGCTGCATGGCAAAGATAGTGACGCGTTTCTCGTCGTCTACCTTGCGAAGCATGTCGCGCAACTGGTCGTAGGCATCGCCTTCCTCCGAGTTGGGAATGATCATCACTCGTTTCACCTCCTTGGCATTGCAAACCGTGCGGGCTACGTCTACGAGGAAATCGTCTTTGCCCACCATCTTTTCTTCCGTAGGATATGAAGAGATGACGAACTCGCCCAGACGTGGATCCTTGAAGGCCTGGGCATTCAGATCCTTCTCGTAGTCGGAAGGGCGGAAGTTCTGCATCGCCTTCGATTGCTGGCTGTGTATGAGCACCAGTTGCGTCTCGTGCTCACCTTCTCTTAGTCCACCGTCGAGGGCAATACATACAGCCCACTGAGCCATGTCGGCAGGCTGGATGCGGCGGTTGATCATACGCTCAAAGTTTACGATAAGGTCGAATGCCACCTTGTCGATATAGTCTGCATCAGCGATGATTACATTCTCGCTCCATTTGATGTTGTTGGTGTTCAATGAATTCATACGTGCAAAGATACAAATTATTTTTGTAACTTGTCAAAAGTCTTGGCTAAAATATCAAAACTTTAGGTCGATAGTCATATTTTCGTGTTAATTTTGCAACCAGTAATACAAACAATCAAGAAATGAAAAGTGTTTTAGAGGGTCGTCCTGCCTTAAAGAAGGAAGTGGATAAGATTGCCGAGGTAGCTGGCTATCTTTGGCAGAATGGTTGGGCTGAGCGTAATGGTGGCAATATTACGGTTAATGTGACCGACCTTGTTGATGACGAGATGAAGGCGCTGCCTGCCATCAGCGAAGTGAAGCAGATAGGTACTGTCCTGCCTGCGCTGAAGGGCTGTTACTTCTTCTGCAAGGGAACAGGCAAGCGAATGCGCGACTTGGCTCGTTGGCCTATGGACAATGGTTCTGTCATTCGTATTCTGGATGATTGTGCCAGCTACGAAATCATTGCCGACAATGCCGTGATGCCTACATCCGAGTTGCCAAGCCATCTGTCGGTTCATGCCCGTCTTATCGAGAAAGGTTCCAACTATAAGGCCACAGTTCATACTCATCCCATCGAGCTCATTGCCATGAGCCACAACAAGAAGTTTATGGGCAAGGACGTGCTGAGCAATCTGCTCTGGAGCATGATTCCTGAGACTAAGGCATTCTGTCCGCTCGGACTGGGTATAGTGCCATATAAGTTGCCAGGCAGTCTGGAACTTGCCGAGGGAACTCTGAAGGAGTTGGAAAACTACGACGTAGTGATGTGGGAGAAGCATGGCGTATTCGCCAAGGGTCTTGACGTGATGGACGCCTTCGACCAGATAGACGTACTCTCCAAGAGTGCAAAGATATATATCGATGCCAAATGTATGGGTTTTGAACCTGATGGTATGAGCCAGGAGGAAATGGCCGAAATGACTAAGGCTTTCAACCTGCCAAGATAATTGTTTTTAGTAGTTTTGAAGTAGAAATTGTTTGTTAAGAGGGTGTGTCACAGACTTATGACACACCCTCTTTTTCTTGCCATTTTTCTCCCTTGCTTAATTTTTGGTTCGTTATTTTCTTATAATAGATAAAGGAAGAAGACAACGGCCGTAGTTCTGAATCCATCGAAAGTAGGATTATTTACTGAACTGGCTAAAGTTCAATAAAAATTAGGAGAAAACAAGTTATGAAACGAGTATTCAATCTTTTAGTAGTAGACGAGAGTGGAAGCATGAGTGTTATCCGCCGTCAGGCTTTGGTGGGAATCAACGAGACCCTTGCCACCATTCAGAAAATGCAGAAGACGCATAAGAATCTGGAGCAGCGAGTTACGCTCATCACTTTTGACAGCACGCATACCAATGTGTTCTATGATAACGTGTGTGCCTCTAATGCCAATCCTTTGAAGGCAAAGGATTATAATCCTTGTGGTGCCACTCCTCTTTACGATGCCATCGGAATGGGTATCGCCAAGATCAATGCCTTGACCACCGAGGATGACAGTGTGTTGGTAACTATTATCACGGATGGTGAGGAGAATTGCAGCGAGGAGTACAGTCTGAAGATGATCAAGAATCTTATCGAGAAATTGAAGAAGCAGAACTGGACCTTCACTTTCATTGGTACTGACGATCTGGATGTGGAGAATATCGCTCTTGATATGGGTATTGACAATCATCTCCAGTTCTCGGAAGATGAGGCAGGTACCAAGAAGATGTTTGCAAGAGAGAATAGGGCGAGAGAGCGCTATGTCAAGTGCTGTGCGATGGATTGTAAGATGGAAGCGGGTAGTTACTTTGAGGAGAAATAAAGAAGAATCTCAGTATAAGCAGAGAATTACCTGCAAGCGAGTAATTTATATAAGAATTAAAAAGGCAGCATGATTTCACGTGCTGCTTTTTTAGTTTTATATCAATCCTCTTTTCTCGAATTCTTCAATTATGGCTAATTCTCTTTTCTTGGATCTTTCCAAGTTGCTGTTCTCTTTTGAAACTGCCTTCTGGCGCAGAGAGTTGATCTGTGCCAACTTCTGCTCCCGCGAGTAAGGATGCAATAACATGTATTGTTCCCCCTTTAACGCAGCCAAGCTGCTCTGACGGTGAAAATCGTTTATATAAGATCTTTCCAGTACTGAATTGTTCTGCATAATCAGCTAATTTTGCTAGACTTTTTTATTTTTCCACTCTTCTTTTACTAAATTCGCCAAGTATCCATCGCTTCTGCAATGCATATCAGCAATGCCTTTATTCATCATTTGATAAATAGAAGAAGTATAAAAGAAATTTAGAGCATCTTCCAACGTAATGCCTGTTTGCTCTGCAAAGATAGGTACTATGCGAGCATATTTCATTTGAAGTATTGTCTTGTTTGCTTCCATGAAAGTCCCTCCTTATATTATTTCATCTGACTGAAGAAAGTGCAGATGCTTGCTCAAAATATCTTGATTTAAAATACATATCTGGTGATTAGGATGAATAAACTTTAAGCGTTTAAGTGCTTCTTCTTTGCTGATGTTACCGGAGAAGTAAAGATCTATGGTATTGAATACCTTATCATCTGCTATACCACCTGTAACCATATCAAACTTACTTGTTTGTTTCCCAATTCGGCATAAAGCAACGAAATCTAACCACTCTTCGTTGTAGCCAATAAACTCTTTTATCTTATATTCTCTGTCTAAGTTTTCATCTAAGATGTATTGGTTAAGATATGCTTTGTCGCCCTGAAAGAGAAATCGTTGGGCATAATTCTTCGCCTGTTCGACAAGTGATGTCAGATAGAATCCTTTGCCGAAATCCAATAAATCACGAGAATGATAAATGTCTGGTGATTCTATGATGAATTTTGATGCGTGATAAACTTTCATTTCAATGCTCCTCGTCTCTTTAACAAGTTTATCAAATCGTCCATGATGTATTCCTTGCCGAAAGTATGGAGCACATCATAGCAGGGTATCATATAGCCATTTAAGATATCTGTTGACCGTAACATCTTATATACCTTACTGGCACTCATGTTCAATCGGTCGGCTAAGTTGCCAACGCAATAGGTTACGAAATCTAATTGATATTCTTGCATTTGCATAATTTTCTTTATTAATTAATGTGGGGCAAAGTTAAGACTATTTTTTGAAAAAACAAATTATTTCTCTTTTCTTCTATACTAAATGAGAAAAATAAGCAGAAAAAATAGGATTATTCTAAAACCTTTTGTATTTTTGCAGAAAAATGGAGGTGGAGATATGAAGGTTTACCAAGATTCAAAGGGAAATATTAATGGATACTTTTGGAATATTTCAAACAAGTTTATTCAAACTGTTGTAATGGGTGGTTGCCTATTAAGATTAATGCTATTCCCTTTTGTGGGATTATATTTGATTTTCCATCCAAATGAAGGTGGAAAATATGCATTTTCTAGAAAACTGGTATAAGAATGGTTTAGCATTTCCTTAACCTCCTTAAGAGCATTTAATGTGTTTTGGCGATGAAAGTCGGTAAGAAAGTTTCGCTTACAAACAACTATTTCTTGTATTTTTTATATATTTTCTTTATTTCATTGTTGGCTTTAAATTGTTGATATATTCTTGTCATGTCCTTAGGGAGATAGTTCAAAGCCTTCTCTTTCATTTCTTGCGGAATACCGAAGCGGGCTTCGGCGATGGAGCCGACGATGGCTCCGATGGTATCGCTATCGCCGCCATGAGATATAGCGAGGCGAATGGCATCCTCGAAAGATGAGGCTTGCGAGAGGAGATAGAAGGATAAGGGCACGGCATCCATACAGGTCTCATCGAACTTGCCCTTTGGATAAACTCGTGTGTCGAAATCCTCGTAATAGCTGCGGGCGATGGACATGAACCCCTGTATTGTTTCATTTTCATCCTTAGAAGCCTTAGCATTCTCATTTTTCAATCCCTTCGTTTCCTCATTCTCAGAATCCTTAGATTCTTCTGAGAATCTGCTCTTGCGGAAATACCAAATGGCATGAGCCACGGCTTTGGCTCCCTTGATTCCTTCGGGATGATTATGAGTAGGAAGAGCCGTCTTTTCAGCCTCTTCCAAAACCTGCGATAGATTATCGAAGAGCCAAGTTACTGGCGATACTCGCATTGCAGAACCGTTGCCAAAGCTATTATATGGCTGCGGATTAAGAGAGCAAATCCATGCTGCGAATCTTCCGCCATACGCTCCCTTAGGTGAAGGATAGCGGCGGCACCAATCCAGCAGGCTTTCCTGATAGTTTCGCCCGTTTAATATCGCATCGGCAATCGTCACCGTGCAAATGGTGTCATCGGTGAAGTCGCATCCCTCACCGAACATCTCGAAATCATAATCAAACGTATTGTTGAATTCATATTTTGAGCCAGCAATATCTCCTATCATTGCTCCTAACATAGTTACTTAATTATATTTTTTGTAATAAGATTTGCCTAATTGCCATAGATATTTATCTATCTCTTTTAGATTGTATGCTGTTAACCCATAGCTCTCTTGGAACTTATGTATGATATTGATGAAAACTGGGTAGTTTCGTAAGTCGGAATTGTTGAAATTGTAGAACTTGTCGCGTCTTTTGAAATATAGTAACACCTTTCTCTACATAGTTGTCGTAAATAGCATACATTAATGGTTGATGGTGGCTGCAATATTTTGATGCAAATGAGTAGAAGAAATGCTGCTTCTTTTCTTTTCCAACTTCGACGTGGGCAATTTCATCCACTAATGTTAAATCTCCATTTTTCAGTCTCTTGTCAAAATCTGGAATTGATAGTATATGCTTGGCAACAGCATGAATATCAAATATGTTGGTACTATAGAAGTCATTTAGTGTTGAGCATTTTAGCAGAACATCTTCTATGGCATCATTCTTTTGGCATAAGCTGAAAAACAATTTGTCAAGAGCTTTCTCTTGATTTACATAATTGTCTAAGCTATCCCACAAGCGAATGTATTTTTCAACTTCGCTTGGGGATGGCTCATATTCTTGTGGTATAGTTTGATTTCTCATCTTTAATCCTCTAAAAAATTCCACTCTTTTAGTTTCTTTTTAGCCAAAGGATGTCCTTCTGAGTAGGCTAATGAATAGTAGCGTTTAGCTTCTTCTATATTTTTATCTACTCCCCAACCTTTCTCGTAAAATTCTCCACAACGATAGTGGGCGTATGGCAAACCACAGGCCTTATACAATTCAAATGCTTTCTTTAGGTCAACTTCTGTTCCATCTGTACCCTTACGATAGATGTCTGCCAAGTTGCTACGAGCTAAGTCATTGCCTTGATCTGCAGATTTGGCAAACCAATATTTAGCAAACTCTACATTTCTTTCAACGCATACACCGTCGTTGAAGAAACAACCCAAGTCGTTTTGTAGGTCGTCATCTTCAAGGTCATAATTGTTTGGATCATTCTTGACCAGATTCAAAACATTCAATACTGCTTCCTTTGTGTAACCATAATCTTCAGGTTTTGCATTCGTCTTTTGTACTAATACAAAATTCTGATAATTCTTTGGTATATTAAAATACTTATCTTTTTTGTTTGTCTTCATATCTTATGATGTTTAAATTGTATATTACTCCATTTTTCACTCTATCACTTCCCAGAAACTCTCAGGCAAACTGATGTTTTTGATCTGCTTTGCCTCCTCAAACAATGGGGCGATGTCTTCAGCCTCAAAGCCGGCGATACCGCAACCGATAGGTGTTACCAGAAACTGCATTTCTGGATGATGCTTGGCAAAATCCAGGAATTCCTCCACGTATGGACGGATGGTTTCCACGCCGCCCTGCATCGTAGGGATGGCATAACTCTGACCTTGCAAGCCTACACCCTTGCCCATGACGGCACCGAAATGTAATCGGGCTATGCGGGCAGCACCACCACCATGCATGCCAGCCAGATTGCTGCCAAATACAAATATTTCGTTCTCTTTCAAAGAATCAATCCAGCGAGGAGTGATTCTTCCCTTCTTCATATCTTCCATATTCTTCTTATTATTAAATATGTTATTGCTAATATCAGCCGCTTCCTCGCAGCACATTCTCGAATCCATCATGCTCGGCATCGACATCTTAGGAGCACTTGAAACGGATGCGTCTTCGTCGCCGAACGACAGATAGCTTCCGTATTCCGATGCATCGAAGTATCTCTTGAAATAAGGAATCACCACATCGTGCATCATCTTCTGGCAACGCTGGGTGACGGCGGAGGCGGTCATGCCCAACTGCATGGCTACGTCCTTGCCCTTGAATCCCTCGATATAGAGCATCTTCAGGATGATACTGTTCTTGCTGTCCCTGCCATAATAAAGATTGCCGATCTCTTCTATCGTTTGATAAAGTTCATGCTCAAACTGGTTGTCGCTTACGTCAAACTTCATCTTGCGGCTTTCCTGTCGCGCCTCAAAACTCTCGAAACGGTGCTCCTTCACCACCTCCTTCAACTTATCCAGCAGCAGGAATCGGAAACCATTCACCATCCAGGTCTTGAGCGACATGCTCGGCTTTCTGTCCTCCAAAGGCTTGAAGTCATGCTCGCAGAGATAGAGATAATATTCATGGGCCAGCGAATAAAAGTCCATGCCCGGTTTCGATTGCAGGTCGTAACGCTTGTCGTAAATGCAATAAGCCACCCGGCAGTATCCGTAGTAATACTCCCTTACTATTCTTGCATCAGCATCCTTGAAGCCTTGAAGAATCTCGTCATCAGACAGTTGTGAGAGATTAGACTTCCTTGAAAAATCCTTTTCTTTCCCCATATCGTTTCGATATTCTAATTTGTTTGCAAATATATACTTTTTCTTTGAGAAATAGGAGTTTTTGCTCCTTTTTTCGTTTTACATGGTATTAAAAGAAAAAAGTAGGGAGAAAATTAAGCTGATATCGAAAAAAGGAATTTTAAAGTAGATATTGGGATTTGAAAAATAACATTTGATAAGTTCTTGCATACATTTCAAGTATTACCTATGTCCTTCGAGGGTGCGTCACAGATTTATGAGACAATAGCTTTTTGCTGTAAGACGTAGGACATTTGTCCCTTAACTTCTCTCTAACTTCCCTTAACTTCCCGACAGGCGAAAGTTGAGTTATGATTCTACTTGAAAAAACAAGCAGAAAATATGGGATTATTCTTATTTTTTTTGCGTTAAAGTTTACATCGTGATGTATTTTTTTGTATCTATAAGATTTTATATCAGATACTTTTATGATTTTCCGTTGAGCTTATACGTACACGAAAAAAGTTTTTTATGAAAAAAGTCTCAAAGTATCATTTTTTGGCTGAACGTAAAGATAAATAATTGACATATAATAAGATAGAAGAATGATACATTTTGGATTATCTTACAAGAAGTATCATAGAAGTATCATCAATCTGATAGAAGTATCATAAAAAAGTCATTTAAGTATCACAAAATCGTCATGAGGCATTATGCATAAAAGCAAAGCCGCCGATCTGCAAGGAGTGCCCAAGAATCGCCCGACTTTTGGGCACTCTGTGCCCATCGCTTGTTCACTGAGTGCCCACTTGACGGGCAAGACAGACCACCTGATGGTCTCTTACAGAACGGCTTATGTGATTTTATTCCTAATCCAGCTTGTCAATCTTTCTTCTTATTCATAGTTTGTATTGGCATTCTTTACATACAGGAAGAGTAGGTGCTAAAGTTTTTTATAAAACTGGAATAGAAGACACTTCTTTTTTAGTCTTTTAAATCGACTCAAAGCCGAATTTAATGATGTTTCTTGTGATTTATGATACTTCTATGATACTTCTTGTAAAAGAAACGAAAAAGTATCATTCTTGTATTGCGCAGTATATCAGATGTTTATAAGGATATCGTACTAAATAATGATACTATGATACATTTTCCCGCAAAAAACATTTATGCGCAAGCAAAGATTTTGCAAGGAATCATCCTGATGCAGCAGATCCGCTCATGCGCTGGGCAGAGTTTGTTGAAAAGACAGAATTGAAAAATTGGGATAAACAAACGACAAGGTTCTATATGCCACGATGACAAGTGGTGTATAGAACCTTGATTATATGGTGATATTCATAATCCACCTGACATCAAACCAAAGTAGTCATTTTCAGAAAATCTCGCAGATGAATGTGCTTAATGCCATCAATATTGGTTTGACTGTAAAGCCTATCCATAGAAATCACATATTTGGGATGACTGTCTTTTATCAATTTCAAATTGCCAAATTCACGTTCAACAGTATCCTCAGAAGCCAGCAGATAGGTAACTTGCACATACGCCACACTATCCGCTTTCTCGGCTACAAAATCAATCTCAGCCTTATACATCTGACCAACATATACTTTATACCCCATCCTGCACAAATGGATATATACAGCATTCTCCATCACTTTTTCTATATCAAAACGCCTGTTGCCACCTATAATATGATTTCTGATTCCTAAATCTTCAAAATAAAACTTGTCGCCTAACTCGAAAAGTCGCTTACCATGAATGTCGTATCTGTTGACTCTATCGATAATAAACGCATTGCTTAAATACTCCAAATACGTGAGAATCATCTTGGCTGACGTTTCAGTGTTCTGACTCTTCAAGAATTTAACTATACTCGTTGCAGAAAATTGTTTACCGATATTATCGCTCACAAACTTCAGCAAAGTTCGCAACAATGGTATGTTTCTAATGTTTTCTCGCTCTATGATATCACGAAGCACTATCGTATTATACACATTGTCAAGATAATCTTCTACCAAGTCGGTATTATCCAATCCTAAATTTCGCAACTGAGGGAGCCCGCCATACTGCAGATACAGGTTCAAAGAAGCATCATCATCCTTCAGCTCATGGAAAGTAAGGAACTCTTCATAGCACAGTCCTCGAATGCGATAAGCAATATATCTGCCTCTCAGGCGAGTAGCCAATTCGCCCGACAGCATCTTTGCGTTGCTACCGGTAATCATAATCTGGCAGGTATCATCCGATTGGATACTGAGAAGTGCTTTCTCAAAATCGGAAATCTCCTGCACCTCATCGATAAACAGATAGTTTTCCTTACCTTCAACGATGTTAGCTGTTACATAAGCTTCCAAATCCTGATAGTTGGCTATCATATCAAATGAGGTTTTCTCCTTATCTATATAGATAACGTGATTTTCCTCATTCTCAGCGATGTGATTATAAATTCGCCGCATCACACAACTCTTGCCGACACGCCTCTGGCCCGTCAACGCAATCATCATTCCACGTCCAAACATGCGTTCGATACGATTGGAATACCCTATTCTTTCTAATATTTTTTGTTTCATACGAGTAAAGCTTTCCGCAAAGATACTCTTTTTGTTTCGTATAAGTAATAAAAATGATAATTCTTTTGTTTTTATTACTTATAATTAACAGATTTGGTATGGTATTGCAGCTCATTTTCACCGTTCTTTCATCGTCAACATTCGCCACGAGGAAGAAACATGCTCCTACAATCATCATGATCTTCTTCTTGAAATCTTACTAATTACTCGTAATGTATTGATAATCAATACTAATTGGGATGACAAAATGACGAAAGAAACAAATTAGGAACAACAAAATCAAGAAACCCCAAAATGAAAGCATGAGAAAACAAAAATTAACACTGAAAAAAACGATAATTTTCCGATTTTGTCTTTTGATTGTTTGGGGCTATGAAATGATATTTATGTTATCTCTGTGTTAGTAGTAACTCAAAAAGCTCCAAAACGACCTTTTGCGCTCGTATTTTATGATTATCAATGAAAGGAATAATATTGCGAAATGCTCAACTATTTGCATGTTCCGTAAACATTTTGAGAATATTTTTCCTTTTTCTGAAATTATTCTCGTACTTTTGCAAGCGTATTCACTTATTTTATAATAATGTATGGCAAAGAAAGATGTAAACAGATTGAAGATCATGTTGGCAGTAACCAAGCGCTCAAACAAGTGGTTGGCAGAAATGTTGGGTAAAGACCAAGCAACCATTTCTAAATGGTGCACCAATACTTGCCAACCAGACTTGGAAACCTTAATACGGATTTCTGATTTGCTGAAAGTGGATGTAAACGATTTGTTGAACAAAGAATGTATCAAAGAATGATGGACTTTTTATATTTCCTCCAGTTTGCATGTTTCATCTTCATGCTCATCAATGCCCTTATCCTCGGCATCACCCACCTGCACATGAAGTGGGTCAACCGACGCTATGAGTGGTCACGCTGGCTGATACTTGCAGGCATGATGGGACTTGCCATACAATATCTCTTGCAGATGCTCTTGGGTTTTCGTGCGAAAAGCGATGACTTGGGAGCTGTCTTCAATATCTTGGTCTATACCCCATGCATCATCACTATCTCCATGGGCATATACAACATTGAGGCGACCCATGCCAACCGCCGAAAGATGAACATCGTCTGCGCTTGCATTTATGCCGCCATCATAGCAGTTTTCTGCATAGGCTACAGCAATAGCGGAAGTCTTAACATCGGCAACTGGCTCTATGTGATGCTCGTATTGTTCGGAGCAAACGTGGCGTATTGCATCTATATGATTATGATTGAGATGCGGAAACGCAAGAAAATGTTAGAGCTGATGACTGGTGGCGACATGCTGCCCTACGTGCGATATGCCCGAGCCAGTGTCTTCGCCCTGTTCTTCTCTACCCTTACCATGCCTTTCGCCATCCTCTCCACCACCTTATTATATATAATAGGTCCGTTGGCTTTGCTCTCTATCCTTTTCTTCAATCTGAGTTTCGTGGCATTGGGCTACAATTACGTTCCTACCGAGGAACTCTTGGATAAGGAGGAAGAAGAAAGCGCAGCCCTCGCAGATGAAATAACAGAAAGCTCCGATGGGCAGGATGCAGAGTCTGCTGATAGTAAAGAAAACTTACCGTCGTTTTCTCAGGAGCGTCAGGTAGCCATCAAGGAGAAGCTTGACAAGTGGTGCGAAGAGTTGGGCTATAAAGACACCACAGTAAACATGTTCACCCTGTCACGCTCGCTGAACATTTCCAAGAACGAGTTGTCACGCTACTTCACTGCGTGCCTGAACTCCACCTTCCGCATCTGGCTTTCCGAGGTACGTTTCGAGGCGGCAAAGAAGATGATGCTCGACTATCCCGACTACAACAACGACATCATTTCTGCCGAATGTGGCTTCTCTTCACGCTCCTATCTCTATCGCATATTCAAAGAGAAAGAAGGTTGCTCCCCAACTGTCTGGAGAGCGAAAATACAATAAAATCACACCTTAGGTGTCTACTTCCCCCACCAAGTAGACACCTATTTTGTAGGAAGTAGACACCTAAGTGGGGGAAGTGGACACCTTTTTCCGAAGAAAAACACTATTTTTGCGCCATGGGAAATATGATAGAGACTCTCACGAAAGAGGAACAGGCTATTTTCATTGTGGCATTGTTTCTTCTGTTGTTCGCCATAGTCATGAGCTATGCCATGGTTCAAGACTACAGGATATATCTTGATGAAAACTACAAGGCTCGCTACAGCTTCTGTGATTTCATCAAGAGGGGGAGATATTATATCTATCTGTTTCTCGGATTGACTTTCGTCATCATCCTGGGATTTACAGTATATCTGATGGCAATGAGAGAAAATATGTAAGAAAGTATAATAATAATAATTTACAGATATGAATAACAAAAAACAAAGAAACAGGCTATTCACGATGCTGCTGCTCGTGATGGCTATCCTCATGCCTTATGGGGGGGCATGGGCACAAACGCAGCCTTCCAAAGGTGATGGCAAAGTAGGCAATCCTTACATCATCACCAAAGCTGAGGAGTTGGCGTGGTTCCGCGATCAGGTGAATGGCGGAAATAAAAAAATCTGCGCTAAGATTGCAGATAATGTTGAGGTCATAGACCTAAAGAACTTCTGTCATGCGGCTGATGCCTCTAAAAAGATAGACGAACAGAGTTGGGTGCCTATTGGAAATTCTAATAAACCATACCAAGGCACTTTCGACGGAAATGGGAAGACCATCACCAACCTTTATATCAATGCAGAACAAAAATATATGGGACTTTTCGGTTATACCTATGAAGGTACAATCAAGAACCTAACCTTTGAGTATGCGAATGTGACAAATACGAACAGTTACGCAGGAGTTTTGGTTGGTAATGCATTATGGCGAAGCACCCTTCAAAATATCAAAATATCAAATACTTGCCAGATAAAAGGAGGTAATTACACTGGCGGTATTGCAGGTTCACTTGATGGCAACGCAAGCAACTGCGTGAACTACGCCACGGTACAAGGAAAAGAAGATGTTGGCGGTCTTTTTGGCTACTACAGTAGAACTGGTAATTCTATGACCGCCTGTGCCAACTATGGAAATGTAACGGCAACAAGTAATACTGTCGGTGGCTTGGTTGGCTATTACAGTAGCGGAACGATCCAAGACTGCGCCAACTATGGAAATATAGAAGGAACCAATAATGTCGGCGGCATGGCAGGTTATGTATCCAAAGGCAAGATGCAGAACGTGTTCTGCTATGGCAATGTGTCAGCTACAAATAATACTAAACGTGGAGGCATGGTATGCGGTTATTCCAGCAAAGGGGTCACTGAAGGCATGGTGGCATACTATAGTGGCGCAAAGCTGACCGTAAACAGCCAAGAGCAAACTGTAAAAGCCTTCGGAAGCGACAATCTCTCAGAAGATAACGCAACAGGATTTACAGAAACCCAACTGAAAAGCGGTGTTGTTGCCTATCTGCTCCAGCAAAACGCTTCGAGCGAAGCGAAATGGGGACAAAATCTGGCTAATGATGGAGACAGTTATCCCGTCATTGGTTCGGAACATACAGTTTATTCAGATAATTCACTTGTAAATTGTATGACGTACGAGATAATCTCAGGTAGTTTCACCAACAATACTACCAGTTCCGCAATCAAGTATCAACACGGACAGACAATAAATCACCACGTTGCAACAAACGCTACTTGTACAGAGGCGGCAACCAAGGAATATTGGCAATGTCAGGACTGCCTTAGGACATATTCCGACAGCCAATTGACAGAAGAATTGACTGATGTAACAATCGCAGAGAAGCCTGCCCTTGGACATAAAAACGATGAAGATGGCTATTGCAATCAGTGCCAGCATTATGTGGCTGTAAAGCCTTCACAGGAAAGTGGGGTGTACCTGATATCCAAACCTTGCCACTTGGCTTGGTTCCGCGACTATGTGAACGGAACTATCGTGGACGATGGCGAAGCAGCTGGAACTACTCACCCTTCGGCATCAGCCAAGCTGACTGCGGATATCGACCTCAAGAACTATTGCCATGCGGCTGAAGACGGCAAGGAACTCTTGAGTTGGCTTCCAATAGGCAATGACAATAATCGGTGGAAGGGAAATATGGACGGTCAGGGACACACCATCTCCAATCTCTATATCAAGACAGCACAAAACCATGTGGGGCTTTTCGGCTATACTGACGGTGCGACTATCCAAGACCTTATCTTTGGCAATGCTAAGGTGGAGAATGTGAGCACAACAAATGAGAAGACATATAAAACAGGTATCTTGGCAGGATATGCATGCGCATCCACAAATTCTCCAGCACATATAAAGGGCATTAAAACCACAAACAATTGTACTGTTATAGGACAAGAAGATACTGGCGGTATCGTTGGAATAGCCAAAATAAATCTCGAAAACTGCGAGAATCGCTCCAGCGTGAAGGGTACAGGAAGTGTTGGCGGAATTGCAGGTGATAGCTTTGAGAGAAACATCAAGCGCTGTACCAATTACGGAACCGTTGAAAACGGTAGAAATCAATATATTGGTGGAATCATAGGCTATGCTTATGGAACATGTATCGAAGATTGCGCCAACTATGGCAAGATTACAAGTACAGGTTGGCATGCCGGTGGCATAGCAGGAAGTACATTGAAAAACAGCAGTATCCAGAATGTGTTCAGTTATGGAGATGTGACGAATACAAATGGCTCTTCAGGAATCATTATAGGTTATGTAGGTGGTACACTAACCGCAAAGGGCATTGTAGCTTACAACAAGGAGGCTTTGCTGAACAACTCATCTGAGAACATCAAAATAGTTGGTACAGGAAGTCTGACTTTCGAAGACGGAAAGGAAGAAGCGAACGTGGTCAAGGCATTCACCAAACAGCAGATAAAGAGTGGCGAGGTGGCATTGGCGTTAAATGACAATAAAACTTCTGGCGATTTGGCTTGGTATCAGAAACTTGGTGAGAATGGTGATGCTTATCCTGTGTTGAAATCTACTGGTGACAATACTGTATATCATGGTAAGGAATGTGACAAGATAACTGATGTTTATACCAATGATAATAGCATTTTCGGTGAGGATGGAGCTGTTCCACACGTATTTGAGATGGCTGGACACCCAGATGCCAATGGACTCTATGGGGATGTGTGTATCAACTGCAATGCAAACAATGAGAACATAAAATACATTCAGCACTTCTGTGGCATTCTTGGCAACAACCTGAAACTGATCTACGCTGATGGCAAGTACACTGCCGAGGCAGTGACGCTCACAGATGGCGAGGCTTATAATAGCCCAGTAGATATAGAGGTGGCTGACTTCAAGTACATTCGTACATTCGATGCCTACAAGTGGCAATCGCTCTATGTGCCATTTAGGATGAGTCTTGAACAGTTGACAAGCAATGGTTTAAACGTGGCAACCCCAGTGGACATCGAAGTGGTCGATGAAACCATTACGCGACTGAACGTAAAGAAGTTGAAGTCTGGTTCCTCTAAAGCAAACTATCCAAGCTTGATCATGTGTGAGAGTGATGGAGAAAAGACCATCGAGTTGGCAGATGTCACACTTTCTGCATCGAAGGAAAAATTTATCGACTGTATGAGTATGACAAGAAAATATGTTTTTAATGGTGTTTATCAAGCCAATAAAAACCTTGCGTCTAACTCGGAGGATGCTATCAATTACATCATAAAAGATGGTGGACTGGTCTTGCGAACTGACGATGATGTGCCTGCGCCACAAAGTTGGTACATGAATGTAACTATACGCGAGAATCCTTTCGGAGGTGCAGATGAACCTTTGTCTTCCGATGCTAAGACTATGCCTATTTATGTGATGGGTGAAGGTTATGCTACTGGCATAGAGAATGTGAATACCGCAGAGGAACATATTCTGCATGGCATCTACGACTTGCAAGGTCGCAAGTTGAGTCAGGAGCCAGAAAGCGGCATCTATATCAAGGATGGAAAGAAGTACGTGAAATAATTGACTCAACTTGCGAAACATTCGCTACATTGATATGTACTTTTTGACATTTACTCCATCACCTCCCAGAAACTCTCGGGGAGGTGATGTTCTTTATCTCCTTTGCCTCCTTGAACAGTGGGGCGATGTCCTCTGAGTCAAAGCCGGCAATGCCGCAACCGATGGGTGTTATCAGGAACTGCTTCTCGGGATGCTGACTCCTCTGTTCTCATATCATTTGCGATATTGTTTTAATTGTTTGCAAATATATAGTTTTTTGAGGAGAAAAGGGCTTCTTCGCCCAATTTTTCTCCTATTTAAATATTATAAGATTCAAGTTTCGCAAGTGTTTTAGGAGAAAAAAGCGTGGCTATCCGATAGAAGAACTAAGAACATATCGGTAGAAAATCCTTGTTAGCAAATCGGTATCCACAGTGTTGCAGCTCATTAAAACTTATATATAGGCAAAATCTTGACCTTATAACCATTTTTCTCAATTATTCTTTCCTCATTCATCGTGACAATGATCAGATTGGAGCATTTGAGTTCCCCCGCACATTCAATGATGCTATCTACTTCCCGCTTGAGCGTTCGTTCGGATGAGAGGTCATAACATACTTGTATAAGACTTTCTACATGTGCACCCTGCCTTGTAACAAAATCAGTCTCCTTGTCATTACGGGAGCGATAATAGAAAAGTGATGTTTCTGCATGATACCCCCTACGAATCAACTCTATAAAAACCTGATTCTCCAATAACCTGCCTAAGTTCTCACTCACACTAAAAGCCTTGGCTTCTACAAAACCATTGTCAACCACATATACTTTTTGTGGAGCTTTCTTCATCACTTTCAACTTGTTGTTGTAACGTGGCAGATAATACAAGAGATAGGGCTCACTTAAATATCCCATAAACTTCTTGGTTGTTGCTACGCTTGAAAATCCAAGCGTTTCTGCCAGTTCGTTGGCACTGAATGGATTGCAGAAGTTAGAAACCAGATACATGGCCAGGTTGTTCAAATCCTCTACATTGCGTACTTTATGACGCTTGGCAATGTCTTTCCAAATGATGGAATCAAAGAGTGTGGAGAGATAGTTTTGGGTCAGGCTTCTTGCTGCTACAGTCTCTGGATAGCCACCATGGTGCAGATAGTCTGCAATAAGCGAGAGGTCTGATGCGCTGTCTTTCATCTCTGATACTTCCGAAAGATTTCTGTGGTTCCAGATAAAGAATTCTGAAAGACTGAAAGGCAGCATCTCTATTTGGATATATCTGCCTGTGAGCAATGTTGCCATTTCGCTACTCAGCAATTTGGCGTTGCTTTCCGTAATAACCATGTTGATTCCCATGCGGTAAAGTTTGGAAACCCATAAATGCCAACCATCCAGATTTTGAACCTCATCAAGCAGAAGATACTCAAAGTCGGGATAAACGGCATGTAATGTTTCCCAAACCAAATCATCGTCCCATGCACTCAGGAGTTTGCCGTCATCAAAATTCAGATAGGCAAAGTTCCTGCTTTTCAGCATCAGCAAAGCCTCTGTCGATTTGCCAGTTCTTCTGGGACCCGTTATCAACTTGATTTGCTTGCTTGCCAACAGTTCATCCTCATCATATTTGGTATGACGTGTAAGGTAAGGACGGGAAAGCAGAATATCCCGTTCCTTTTTCTGGTTACTGATAATTGTTCTCATTTCTCTTCAGATGAATTGATTAAACCGAGACAAAGATACAAAAAAATATTCATTCTATCCATTGTATTGAATAAAAAAGTGCTGATTTTATTCAGTACGATGGATAAAATGAATAAAAAACGACAAGAGGCTATCTGCCACGATGATAAGTGCAAGCGCATTCACCATTCTTTCATCGTCACCATTCGCTACATCGACTATAATAGTTGTAACTACTCAGTTCACCCATATTGTCATGAGTTGTTACGTTAATGTGAGTCAACGTGTATTATTAATAAAGTTTAAAGTGGTCAACTATATTTTTATAGTTTCTATCAGAATAATGCAATAGGCTTCAACTGCTTACGAAGCCGCTTTCATATTTCGAGCCTTTTCTATTCAAAGTTTTCAATAGGGGTGCTGAGTTATAAGACAAATGTAGGGGAAAAATTAAGCAGAGAATCATTTTTTCAGAAAAACTTTGCCAACTGATGTCCAGCCATCACGGCGATGAGGCCAAGGATGAGGCTGCCGAAGAGATAGAGCATCATGTAGAGATATTGCTCATCCTTCATCAGCGATGAACCTTCGTTCATGAAGGTGGAGAAGGTGGTGAAGCCACCGCAGAAGCCTGTGGTGAGCAGCAACTTGGTGGAGGGATTCATCCATCCGCCGCCATTCCACGAAATGCCGGAGAGAAATCCGATGATGAAGCAGCCCAACACGTTTACTGTCATGGTGCCGAAGGGGAAAGCTATGAGGCTGCACGACTGCACCATCTTGGAAATCCAATATCTCAGGCCGCCTCCAAAGAAGCTGCCTATGCTTACGATTAATACTTCTTTCATGTCTGTTTCTTGTCTTATATCTGTTTTCTTGCTTTGCCTCGGAAGCTGTTTCGTGCCAGTGCCGACTCGCAGTCGCGGCAAAGTGCTTCCGAGGCATGATGATGTTTGAAACCCTCTATCAATGCCGTAGCCCTTGGTGAGGAGAGAATATCTTCGAGCGACTGATGGAAGAGGTTGCCCAGCACGACATCGCCGTTATGGTCGAGGCAGCAGGGCACGAGGCTTCCGTCTGCCAGCACACCTATCTGCTTGATAAGCGCCTTGCAGAACACCTCTCTTCCCTTGACGTTACTCTTGTCTTCCTCGCTGTTGCCTGTTTCCTGTCCTTCTTCTTTGTTGTCGAAGTTGGGCCACTCGAACTTTCTGTCAAACTCCAAGTAGAGATTGTCGCTGAGGCGGAATCCATCGGGACGCTCTTTCCAAGGCTTAGGCACGTACTTCTCGATGAGGCTCATCACCTCCTCGTTCTCTTGGTCCATGCCTCCTTGGTTCCATAGGCGCAACACCATACAGGTGCCTTTGGCTGCTGCCTGAGTGGAGAAGCGCATCACCTCATCCATATAGTCGGACAGTCTGCCTTGTGCATTGCTCTCGTGCGAGTGGACTGAGAGCTGAATCTTATGAGGCAACGTGTCTAAGAGTTCCATGGCCCGATGCAGGAGGGTGCCGTTGGAGGTAAGCACGGTTTTGAATCCACGCTCTCTTGCCAGAGTGATGAATTGTGGCAGCAGAGGGTGGAGCAGGGGCTCTCCCATGAGATGGAAGTAGAGGAAACAAGCCTTGCCTTTCAACTTACTGGTGAGCAAGTCGAACTCTTCTGCCGTGAGCTGTCTCTTCGCTCTGTTGTGCTTCGGACAGAAGTGGCAGTTCAGGTTGCATGTGTTGGTTATTTCTATGTAACAGCGGTCTATCATACTTCTATAGTCAGTCTTGATTTTTTGTCGTCACTCATGAAGTGTGGTGCAAAAGTAACAAAAAATAGTCATTCGTGGGCATTTTGTCTCTCTAACTTCTCTGGCTTCCCCTAACTTTTCTGTTTTTCTTCCCATGCCAGTATCAGGGCGACAACACCCGAATAACTTTTCCTGCCTTCCGAGACGTTGTTGCCCTTGAGGTAAAGGTCGAAGATGAAGTCTTGTGCGGCATCAAGCACCTTGCTTCGCTTGCTGAGCCAGTAGTGGCGGTCGTCCTTTGCCAGACGGATGATCTCGGGACGGATGTGTTTCAGGAATTTCTCTCCCTCTTTTTCGCCTAAGACATCGAAGACATTGCGGAGCACATGGAAGAAGATGTGGTAATATCCGCTGAACCTTACTGCTTGGTTTGTTGATGAAGTGCAGATAATATAGCTGTAGAAGTTGGCTTCGCCCTCATTGGCTATTCCTAAGAAATGAGCATATTCGTGTGCATAGATGGCGGGATAGTCGTGAGGGCGAATGTCGCCGTTCAGCGTAAACTCGCAGAAGAAAGGAGCCATGCTGCCTGTGACGCCCGCCATCGAGCTGAAGGGAGTGAACACCATGGTCTTGACATGGGGATGAGGGTTGAAGGAAGGGTTGATGCCTTCCTTGTGTCCTATTTGGTTGTATCCTTTCAGAACTGCATCCCGCACCCGATTCTTCAATCCATCATCCACAAAACCATTGAATTGACTTTCCCTTTGGCCGTCGAACGCTGTTTCTTCACTCTTCACTCTTAGTTCTTCACTCAATAAGTTGAGGCTGTCAGCGTAGCGATAGGCAAACTCGCGTAGCTTGTCCTTATCTACTTCTGCTGGTTTCATGCCTGTGCGCTGATAGATGTTGGGCTGCGAGTAGTTGAGTCCCCAGGCCATGTAGAACCATACGTAGATCCACAGCAGATATTCTGCCACTCTTCCCCACACCTTCTTCGTCTTGGGATAACAGTTTCCCTTAGGCGCCAGGAAGACGAAACGGCGGGCAAGTCGTTTGCGAAGGACAATCTCGTAGAGAGGATAAAGAATGACCCATGCGATGCTGAGGGCGATGAAGATGTCGCCTATGGCAAATGGGAAGATGCCCGAAAAGGAAGATAGTATTCTACCGATGGTGCTGTATATATATAAGGTGTAAATGTAGCCTAAGTATGGGTTCCACTTTATGACGAGAACGAGGACGAGCAACGACAGGAGCAACCAGTGTCGCCATCTTAGTCGGTTGAAAGTATTTGATAGTTTCATGCTGTGGTTTTATAATGAGAATGTTCATACATTTTACAATGCTGCAAAAATACACAACTTTTCTGAATTATTGACAAGGTGACTCTGTTTTTTTTCCTATATTTGCAATCACAAAGCAGATTATTAACTTTAACATATAGGAGGGTGGATTATGAAAAAGTCATTAGAAGCATTCGAGGCAAAGAACCTGGAGTATGAGAACATTTACAACGAAGAAGATGATCGTAGAGAATATAATTCTATTTGGTACAACTAAGCATCTTGTTTGAAGCTTTTACCCACGTGCTGTTGAATTTCTGATTCAGAGTACGTGGGTAAATTTTTGTTATTTCTCGAAGTGCTGATAGTCTTTGCTGTGCTTCCAGTCGCCACCCCATCTGAATCCTTTTTCTTTGAAAAGGCGATAGCACAAGTCGCCCCTTTGAATCATGTATGCGTGTTTCTTACTGCGGTCGAGATAAGGACGGGCTGTGGCAGGTTCTATTACTTCTTTGCCATTTCTCAGTCGTTTGTGGTAGGGGTTGTAGAGTGTGTTGATGTCTACAGCCATTCCTCTGCCGTGCTTTGATACGGTGTGGGTATGCGAGATGAATCTGAAGTTGAAGCAAGAGGAGTTGTTGGCTCTCATGGCCCGTTCGTCGTCTGCGTTCCAATAGTCGATGAGCCGCATTCGTTCTATCGGATATTTTGCCCGGTAGAGTTTGTACAGAATGTCGAGCACATCGTTAGCTATGGCTTTGTTGACCACCATTTCTCCCACGATGCTCCTGCCTTCCTTGTCGGTGTGTAGGCAGCGCAGATAGCGCAGCTCGCTTCTTGGCACAGTACAATTCTTCTTGTATGTTTTTCCCTTCATCATGCTGAAGATGTTGTCGGGAATGGGCACGGCATAAAAGTAATGTTTTTCTCCCTTTTTGCTGATGCTTTGCTCTGTGACAGTCTCGCCTGGGTTCTGTGCTTTCAAGGGCATACAGAACAGCGAAGAGAGCATGATGCACAGAAGGAGGAGTGTCTTCGCCAACAATCTGCTTGCCGGGATGTAATGCGAGTCTTTTATTTCGCCAATGACGATGATACTGTGAAGACTGCCTATGCAGTCAATGTTGCCGAGGGTGTTGAGCATGAAGTCCTGATAGTCTTTCATGTCGTGTGCATACACTTTGATCTGAAAATCATAGTCGCCCGTGGTGTTGTAGCATTCCGTTATCTGGTCTATGTTCTGCACGGTGTCCATGAATTGCTGTATCAGGTCGTGAGTGTGCTGCTTCAGTCGGATATTGCATAGCACGATGACGTTGTGCCCCATCTTGTGATGGTCGACGATGGCTCCATATCGCTGTATGTATCCTTCCCGTTCCAGTCGTTTCTGACGTTCAAAGGTAGGCGAGGGAGAAAGGTGTACTCTTGCTGCAAGTTCCTTGACGGTGAGCCGGGAGTTCTGTTGCAGCAACTTCAGTATCTTGATGTCTATGTCGTCGAGTTTTTCTTCTGTTGCCATAATCTGTTCTTCTTTAAATGTGCATTTTTTACAGAATAATATTCTGTGTATCGATTATTCTAACTGCAAAGTTAGCATATTTTTCTGAATTATGAAGAATATTTGGCGGATAAAATTCTTCTTTCTACCTTTGCAGCCGAAAAAGAAGCATTTCTGCCGTCAGTGGGGCAGGATGCAGACAGTCATCATTACACATAATATTAAAGAAAGGGAAATAAAAACATGAGCAACGTGAGAAATCAACATTTTGAGGCAGTGGGCAGCTATTTGCGCCCAGCAGAGTTGAAGGAAGCCAGAGTAAAGTTTGCCGAGGGACAGATTTCGGCAGTAGAACTTCGTCACATTGAAGACCGGCTTATCACAGAAGTGGTCAGACAGCAGAAGGTGCACGGATTGCGCTATATTACAGATGGCGAGTTTCGTCGCAGCTATTGGCATCTCGACTTTATGTGGGGATTTGGCGGCGTAGAGCACATAGAGTTGGATCATGGTTATCAGTTTCATGGCGAGGAAACCACGAAAGGCTCCCTCCGTCTTACAGGAAAGATAACAGGCGAGAACCATCCCTTCATCAAAGATTTCTTGTTTGTGAAGCAGTTTGAGGAGGAGGGCGTAGAGGCCAAGCAGACCGTACCGGCACCGGCACAGTTTCTGGCAGAGCTGTTCCGAGGAAAGAATGCCGAGAACACCCGTCAGTTTTATCCCAACACCACAGAGCTGATAGAAGACATTGCCAAGGCCTATCGCACATTCTTCCACGAGATCTATGCAGCAGGCTGTCGAACTGTACAGTTGGACGACTGTACCTGGGGCATGATTGTAGATGACGATTTCTGGAAGTCGATGGCAGGCACGGGCTTTACCCTGGAACACGAGGCCCTGCAATATCTGAAGGTCAACAACCTCTCCATAGAGGGAAAGCCCGAGGGGCTGACCGTCAACACGCACGTGTGCCGTGGCAACTATCATTCATGCTATGCCACGAAGGGCGCCTACGATGCTGTGGCTCCTTATCTCTTTGCCCGCGAGGATGCCGACACCTTCTATCTTGAATACGACGATGAGCGTTCGGGTGGCTTCGAGCCTCTGCGGTATGTGGCTGAAGGCAAGAAGGTGGTTCTTGGTCTGATAACCAGCAAGTCGCCTGTGCTCGAGGACAAGGCCACAGTCATAGCCCGCATTCATGAGGCGGCGAAGTATCTTCCTCTCCAGCGTCTCTGCCTGAGTCCTCAGTGTGGTTTTGCTTCTTGTGAGATAGGCAACAAACTGACAGAGGCAGAGCAGTGGGCCAAGTTGGATCTTGTGCGAGAAATCGCCGAGGAGGTTTGGGGAGCGTGATGCTTCCCCTTGTCTTGCAAAATCATCCGGGGCAATGACGTGTCCTTACAGCGCAAGTATATTCATACAAGAATTGCCGAAAAACGGCTTCTCAGTTGGGAAAAAGAATCTGCCCAACTGGGGAAATAATTTTTCCTAACTGGGAAATAATTTTTTCGTAGTTAAGTGCAGTATGCTTGTGAATATTTATGCACGGCTTTCTTTTTGCGTAAAACTCGGGCAAAGTCTTGGCTTTTTCATGATTTCTCCGTACCTTTGCACGCCGAAGAATAAAACAAAACGAAAAAACATTATGGAATATATGTCTCAGGAAGGCTACGATGAGCTCGTGGCTGAACTTCAACACATGGTAAAGGTGGAACTGCCTGCTGTGCGTGACGCCATAGCCGAGGCACGCGACAAGGGCGACCTCAGCGAGAACTTTGAGTATCATGCTGCCAAGCGAGAGCAGGGCAAGCTGTTGAGCAGAATCAGTTTCAAGCAGAAGATTCTGGAGAATGCCCGCGTAATAGACAAGTCGCGACTGCAAAGCGACAAGGTGGGACTGTTGAGCAAGGTGAAGATTACTAATGTGGCCAATAAGTGCAGCATGACTTACACCATAGTGAATCCTCACGAGGCAGACCTTCATAGTGGAAAAATCTCTATCAAGTCGCCCATTGCACAGGCTCTCTTGGGCAAGAAAGCCGGCGACGAGGTCATGGTGAAGGTGCCTGCCGGACTGATGAAATTCCACATAGACAATGTGGAACTGTAAGAACGATTACTCAGAAAGAATATTTCTCAACTCTCCGAGCATATTTCCTAAGTCGTCGAAGACGGCCTGGATGTATGCTCGGATTTTTTTGTCTTCCTGTTCGCCGATGTGCTCGGGTGAGAGAGCCTGCAGCTGCTGTTGACATTCCGCTTGCATCATCTGGGCTATGGGTTGCAGTTTGTGGGCGATTCTTGCCACATTCTGCTTCTCCTCCTGGCTGAGTTCCACCTGTACCGCCTGTGTATTGTCCTCCAATTTCTCTTCTTCCTTTTCGGCAGCAGGCAGATACTTGTTCAACGATTCCCGGTAAGTTTCCATTTCTGCCGTCACAGTTTTCACAATCTCCATCTCCGCTTCCTTGTCGCCTCCGGCAAAGATCAAAAGTGAAGACAGCCTTTCACGGGCAGATACATCGGTGGCAGGCTCTTCTGCAGTTGTTTCTTCAGCGGCAGGCTCTTCTGTAGCAGCTTCTCGGACAGCAGGAGCCAACAAACTCTCTAAGGCTTCAGGACGGAAGGGCTTGAACAGGCAGTCGTCGAAGCCTGCCTCCGTCAGTTCTTCCTTGATGCTGATGTCGTGGGCTGTCATGGCTATCACCTTCATGTGTCTGTGATTGATCATGCGGATAATCTCCGTTCCGTTCATCTCTGGCATTTCTATATCCATCAGCATCAGGGCGGGCTGCTCGTTGTGCAGAATGGTAAGAGCCTCGGTAACATGCTGACAGGCAAATATCTGCCAGTCGTCATTGGCCTTGCGGTGCAACATCTCCTGGAGCAGTTGCAGCTGCAGACGGTCGTCGTCGAGGATCAGAATCTTATGGTTGGCAAGGGGCTGCTGGTTCGCTGATGACAGTTCTGTGCCCGCGGCGCTGATACTTGTCGGCTGCTTTTCGGCAGCTTCGCCCATCGATGCTTCCTGAACGGAAGGAGGATTCTGCTTGATAGGAAGGGTGATGGTAAAGGTGGAGCCGATGCCTTTCTCTGATTGCAGACTGATATGTCCGCCTAAGAGAGTGACGAGTTCATGGGTGATGGACAGTCCTAAGCCTGTGCCTTCTATGCCCTGTGCGTCCTTGAGACGTGTGAAAGCCTGGAACACTTTTCGACATTCCTCAGAAGTCATGCCCATGCCCGTATCCTCTACCTTTATAATAAGGTGGCAGATGCCTGCCGATGGGGCTGGCTTGACGAGGGCAGTGACAGTAACCTTTCCTTTCACGGTGTACTTGATGGCGTTGCTGATGAGGTTGTCCAACACCTGACGGATGCGGAAAGCATCTGCCTGATAGGTGATTGCGGCATCGGCTGCTAATCCTTGCAGCTCGGCAGCCTTATCCTGATAAGAGGAACTTAACACCAGGTTCTTCTTCTCTGCCTGCATCCTCATGCCTTCGGTGCATTGCTGAATGAGCGAGGCTGGCGAGAAACTGGAGGGATGGAGTTCCAGCAGTCCGTTCTCCAATTTGTGATAGTCGAGGAGCGAGGCCACCAATCTTGACAGATGGCTGGCAGAGCTGGCTATGTTGTCGATATAGTTCATGCCTTTCTCGTCGCTCACATGTTCTCTCATCAGGTCGATGAAGCCCGAAATGGAAGCCACGGGAGCCTTGATGTCGTGGGTGATGGTAAGAAGGAGTCTTTCGCGTTGATTCATGATGCGCTGAATCTCGGTGTTGGCCTCTTCCAAGTTCTCACGATAGATGCGTTCCTTCTTGGTGTCTTTGAAGATGTAGCACAGCAAGACTACGGCGGCGGTCATGGCAAGCAAAGCCATAAGGGTGATCTGCCACAGGAGCGAACGGCGGGCATTCAGCGCTTTGCCTAAAGCCTGTTGCATGGACTGCATCTCGCTTTGGCGGATGGTGTTGAGCAAGTGGGAAGTACGTTCGGCAACCTGGGCGTTCACTTTCTGCAGGTCGCTCACCTCTTTGTTTACTGCTTTCTCCTTCTTCTGTGTGTTCTGTTTGTCTTCCTGTCCTATCTGCGACAGCACCTGTGCCACCTCTCCGGCGATGTCGACAGGTGTGGAAATCGAGTCGGTTGTAGTTTGGTTGACATCATTGTGTATGGCTATGGTGTCGGTGGCGCCTTTCTTGAAGGCGTCGGCGAGTCGGCGGAAGAAGCCTTTTCGGGTCTTCACCACCTCAACGGTTGTCCTTTTGTTCTCATGGGTTTGTGCAGTCTTGGGGTGCACCACTACCGAGTCTCTTCCGCTGCTCAGATTGCTCACCTTTTCGTGAAGAAAGCTCTCATGATTGTTGGCTATCAACACTCTCCGGAGTTGCTTCAGGTTGACTTGTTTCAGGTTGAGCAGACTGACGAGGGTGTCCATGCGTGCTTTCTGCAGGGAGTCCTTTTCCAGCGCCTTGAGTTTGAGTGCCTGCACCTTGGCTTCTGAGATGGAGTGGTTGAGTTCCTCCCAGTTTCCCGATGTCTCCATATAGATGTAACGTTCGTTGTTGCTCACGTCGAGCAGGCTGTACACCAGGCTGTCGGCCATATTGCGCTTGTGGGTATAGTCGCGCGAAGCCTTGTCGATGTTCAGGATAGACTGCGTGTTGCTGTATACGAGCGCTACTGCCAGGGCCATCACCACGGCTACGGCAGCATATCCTAAGGCTACTTTGAGAGGAATATTGTTTTTTATCATGGTGCAAAAATACAAAAAAATATCTTGCCTTCGGAAGACAAGGCAAGATATTTTCATTTTAAAAGCTGCATGTATACTGTTTTTTGAAGATGGAGCGGTTTACTGAGCCTGTTCTGCTGTTGAGTCGGCTGGAGTATTTGTTGTGTCAGCTGGAGTCTCTGTTGGAGCTGGAGTCTCGGCTGGTGCTACTGTGTCAGTTGGCTCGATGTCGCTGAGTGACATTACCAAAGATGCTTCCGCTGGCTTCTCTGTTGTAGTCTCTGTAGTGTCGGCTGGAGCTACTGTATCAGTTGGCTCGTAAGCTGATGTGCTGATCATTTTGTTACTTGCAAATACGTTGTTTGCTGATACGAAAACGAATGCTGCTGCGATAACTGCGAAAAATAACTTCTTCATAATTGTAATGTTTAAAATTGTTAATATTCTATTTTTGTTTATATTCTCTGTTGAAACTCTTGTTGAACATTCAGTTCGTTTGTTGAACATTCAGTTCGTTTGCGAGTTCACTATCTAATATCACAATCAGCGTGCCAAAAATGAAGAAAGTTTGCTAAGTGTCTGATAATCAGTGGTTGGAATGATTGTGCCAAAAAGTGTGGAAGTGTGGAAAGTGTGGAAAGAGTGTGGAATATTTCCCCAAAAAGTTGTGGAACTCTATTGGGGAATGGGGAATTGGCACAGGATGTCGGGACATGATAGAAAAGCTATCATACAGCAAGGACGGACTATGAACCTCATTGGGTTTACAGTCCGTCCTTGCTATGTGTTATAGGAAGTTGCAGAGGTCTACAGATTATATTTCTTGATTTTGTTGTAGAGGGTTTTTCTGTCCACTCCCAACAGTTGGGCAGCCTTGCTCTTGTTGCCATTGGCGGTTTTCAGAGCAGCTTCTATGCGTTGCAACTCGGTTTGCTCATCCCGCAAAGTCAAGGTCTCTGTGGGTTGTTGCAGATGACTCATGCTCTGCTGGAGTTCAGTCCTGCCGATATAGTTTCCCTTGGTCAGCAGGGTGGCACGCTTCATCACGTTGTTGAGTTCGCGCAGGTTGCCGGGCCAGCTGTACGAGGCAATCATCTCTGAAGCCTTGTCGTCGAACCCGAGCACGTGCCGTCCCAACTCCTTGTTGGCATGCTTGACGAAGAGGTTGGCGAAGAGGAAGAGGTCTGTGCCGCGGTCTTTCAGTTCGGGCATATAGATGGTGAACTCGTTGATGCGGTGGAAGAGGTCTTCGCGGAACTGTCCCTCAGCCACTCTCTGTGCCAGGTTTTCGTTGGTGGCGCACACCAGTCGGATATCGATGTCGATTTCCTTAGTTCCTCCCACGGGTCTTATCTTTCTCTCCTGCAGGGCACGAAGCAGTTGCACCTGCACATCATAGCTCAGGTTTCCCATCTCGTCGAGGAAGAGTGTTCCTCCGTTAGCTACTTCGAAAGCTCCCTTCTTGTCTTGTTCGGCTCCAGTAAAGGCGCCTTTCACATGACCGAAGAATTCGGATGCAGCTACATCTCTTGGTATGGCTCCACAGTCTATGGCGAAGAAGGGCTTGTCGGCACGGCTGCTCAATTCGTGTATGCGATGCGCCACATATTCCTTGCCTGTGCCGCTTGCTCCGAGTATCAGTACCGACATAGGGGTAGGTGCTACGAGTGACACATATCTATATAGCTGTTGCGAGGCTTCACTCTTGCCTTCTATGTATTTGGGCGCCTCGTCTTCGTCGGGCTGTGTGGTAGTTTGCTGAGGGGGTTCTTGTTGAGTCGGTGTGGCAGGAGAGTTTGCCGGAACAGGTGCTGATGAGGCTTGCTTGATAGCTTCGTTGATTTTCTCTAACAGGATATCGGGATGAAACGGTTTAGCCACATAGTCATTGGCTCCCGATTTCATGGCGAGCACAGCATTCTGCACCTCTGCATAGCTTGTCATGACGATAAAGGGAATGTGAAGGCCCTGCTTGTGGAGCCATCTCAGTGTGGTGAGTCCGTCGTGGTCGGGAAGTCTGAGGTCTGAGAGAATCAGATCGCGCTGGCTGTCTTCCTGCAACAACTTCAAGGCAGCACCAACCGATGTGGCTTTCTCTACTTCGAAACCTTTCTTTCTGAGCCATGTCTGAATCATGGTTCCAAATGCCAAATCGTCTTCTATAATCAATATCTTTGCCATCTTGTTGCTGTTTTTATGGTGCAAAGATACGGCTATTTAAAGACTCTACCAAAAGAAACAGATATTTTATAGATTTTTGCTTTTCTTTTCACTTCTTATTCCCTTTTGGGGTCATAATAGATGACCAACCTGTGGCTTAATAGAAGGCTGAATAAACCCTACTATTTTAAATAGTAATCAGTTGTTTATAGTGCGATACATTCTATAGTATGCGTATATATAAACGAGTGTGTTGGAAAAAGCAGAGAACATATTGACACAGGTGAAGGCTGTTGGATGACTGATTCCCAATAGATAAAATATAGTGGTTGGGAGGATGTTTACACATATCAGCCATACGATGAAAACCAGGATAAGTGCTGTGCCCAGTTGGTGCATGCTTCCTGTATGTTTTCTTCCTAAATGGCAACCTGCAATCAGTGATGCGATGACAGAGAGCAAGCCGATGCTGTTTTCTGTCCAAGTGAGGATAGTTGCAGTCCTGGTTATCAAGCCATCTTGTGTCATGGGTATTAGGTTGAACTTAAAAAATATTGACAGGACGAATGAAAACACATAGTAAAATACCATCACCTCGCAGCAACGTCGCAGCAACTTTTCGTTTCTTGGTTGTATTAATCGGAATGTTCCCCATAATGCTATGGTGGCAAGCATTAATACCCATTGTTTGATGGTGAGTAAGATGGTTGGAATGTTGACTGCAGCACCAAGACTTCCACAAACCGTGTTTACGAGTGAAAGAATCGCAAAAAAACAGTATGCATACATGGCATATTGAGCCATGCGTTTTTTTCTGTTATGTCGTTTTTTCATGCAATAATCTTAATAACGAAGTTTTTATATTCTTGCGGCATTATTTATCCAAAAACGCCGCATATTTTGCAGCAAAGATACGAAGAAAACGCCGCGTCACCAAATTAATTAGGTTATATTTTGACGTTATCAGAAACTTTTTCACTTCTAATTCTACAGATTTATCTTCCTTGGCACCTTCAATTCTGTTGGAATGAACAACAGCACTGGTCATTTGTCTGCCTTTTTTATATATAATTAATCGAGTAGTAATAGTCTATGTATAGGTTATTCCATCAAATCTCTTCACCCTTCATTTTGGGGCTGTCTGTCTGGAAATGGCTGCTGTAAATACATTTTTAAGGACGACTTTTTGTGATTTTCCACACTTTTAAGGACGACTTTTTGCGATTTTCCACACTTTTAAGGACGACTTTTATTGGTCGGCAGAAAATTCACGTGGTGAAATAGATTTCCTGGTGCAGGATGAGGAAAGAATCATTCCGATAGAAGTAAAGGCTGAGGAGAATTTGCAGGCTAAGAGTCTGAGGGTGTTTGTGGAGCGCAATCAAGGATTGAAAGGTATGCGCCTATCCATGTCACCTTATAGAGAGCAGGATTGGCTTGCTAATTATCCTTTATATTCTGTATCTGCAATATTCGACTAATTTCACTCAAATCGTATCAAGTTATTTTTTCCCGTCACTAAGTTGGTGAGTTGGACATCCATAACTTTGTTGCCACTATGGTTAGTACAATCATCTTCGAGTTGCAGTTCCAAAAAAGGCATGGCGCAAATCGCTTGCGCCATGCCCGATACATAGAACTCCTTATAGTCAAAAAAGAATCGATTAGTTAGTATCTTGCGTTCTGAGGGTCGAAGTTGGTCCAGCCGTTCAGCCAGTTGTTGCTGCCATCGAATGCACCGATGAAACTTACTACATCAAAGCCTGTCCAGCCAGAGAATGATGCTGCACTGAGCAGAGGGCTGCCAGCGATAGGAGTGTAACCGTCGGCACCTACCAGTGAGGTCCAACTGTCGAAGTACTTGTTGTTCAACTCGGGTAAGAGGAAGAAGGTGTGGCTGTATGAATCCTTATTCTTGTCGAGATCCGTCTTGTTGGCTGCATCGTAGAGGTAATCCTCATACTTTTTGTTGGCATCGGTTCCTATCGCGTCCATACCTGCGAAATAAACATTCTGGAGTTTGAACTTCTTGTCCTTGGCATTCTGAACTGTTTCACCCTTCTCACCGTCGATAATCAAGCCGATAGGCCAGCCTAAGGCTACAGAGTTGATGCAGTTGAGATTGGAAGAACGGCGAATCTGCATGGCTGCCTGGAACTTGCCGAGGGCAGAACCGTTGTTGGGATTGTATGCACCGGCGTTGATATAGCTTGTGGTGTTCTGGAATTTGTCATCCAAAACTTTTGGACCTACGAAGGTGATGTTGGAGAAGGTGGCTGTGGTGCGAGGATCCACGGTAGCACCGTCAGAACAGTTGTCGCTCTCGAAACCATTGCTCTGAGAGGTGTCGGCAATCTTGCTGTCGCGGATAGAGAGACCATACTGTACCTTTCCTGAGAAACCGTTGTCGGTATCGAAGTCGTCATCCCAGCCCTTGTAGGCAACGAGGTACTTGCAGTTCACAGCACCACCAAACCACTCGAAGGAATCATCATTAGAGTAAGATACCTGAACGTGGTCAATCTGTGTGCCAGAACCTACAGAACCTAAGGTAAGACCATTGATCTCCTTATCCTTCTGGAAAGGATAACCAGCGAACTCGATGCGAACATAGCTCAAGGCTCCCGAATTGTCGGCATCGTCGTTGCCGCCATGTTGTGTACGAGGACCACCCTCTATCTGTTGCTGAGTCTGGTTGTTCTTAGCCTTGCCGCAGAGGATGACACCGCCCCAGTCGCCAGGTTTTCTGCTGCCAGCAGCCTCTTCTGATGTGAAGACGATAGGCTCTGTTGCTGTACCTTTGGCGATGAGTTTACCGCCACGCTCTGCGATGAGGGCTGCCTTGCTCTGCTTGTCGCCCTTGATAATCGTCCCCGGTTCGATGGTGAGTTCAGCGCCATCTGCGATATATACCCATCCCTTGAGGAGATAAGTGCCTTTCTTCAAAGTCTGCTTTCCTGTGAAAACGAATTCCTGGTCGCCGTTTCCGATTTGTGTTCCATTGGCGTTCTCCTTGTTGTCAGTTTCGAAGAGAATGTGGTCGCAAGCCTTAAGACCGCCATTGGTAGTCCACTTGTACTCGGTAGTGCTACCTCCATTACCCTCGTCGTCACTGCTGCAACTGCTCAACATGGCAGATGCTGCGAGAATGCCTATGCATCCCATTAAATACATCTTGTTCATCATTGTTTCTTGTTTTAAATTTTTTATTTAACAAACATCTAATATTTTCTTTTTAAACCACAGAAATCTTACTCTTATACTATATAAATGTTTTCTTTGCCTTATAAAATCTCTGTTCAAAGCCTTTGAATGTCCGTTCAAAGCCTTTGAACAGACATTTCCAAACTACGGAACGGAAATTTAATCAAAGAGACAGAACAAATCATAACGAACTGAAAACAATTTGTATCGTATTAAAGTAACTACTTATGGCTATAGGGGGCTGAGTTGTTACCTTTGCTAAACTTCTTCCTAAAATTTATATATCGCCTGCAAACCTATGTTTCTACCAGGTTTGTAGCATCTTGTAATCTCCTCAACCTCTTTGGTTCGTCCATCGCTGTAGGTCACGTCGGCAAACTGCTTGTAGTAAACCTTTTCTGCCAGCAGGTCTCTGATGTTGAGTTTCAGTTCCAGGTGGCTGCCAAACTTCTTGGCAAACGAGAGGTCGATGGTGTTGCGAGGCATCTCGTAGCTGTGGGGCACTCGTGCATTGGAGTCGTCGCCAGAGCTTCCTTCGCTTCTTCCCACACCGATGATTCGTTTTCCTATGCGGTTGTAGAGCAGGGCAATGTCCATCTTGAGTGGCTCGTTCTTATAGAAGAGTCCGGTGTTGATGAGGTAGGGCGACTGTCCCTGCATGGGTCTGTTCTCCTCTTTGGCTCCTTTCTCAAACTGCACCTTACTCTTGATCAGGGCTCGAACGACCAGCTGAAGTTGCGAAGACCGATGAAGTCGAGACTCTTGCGGATATCCAACTCAATTCCGTAGTTGCTGGCACTCTTGGCGTTCTTGTATGAATAGATGAGGTCGGTACCGCCAGCCACGGTGTAGGTCCATTCTATGGGCGAGTCGAAGTGCTTGTAGAAGACAGCCAGTGAGATGAGTTCGCCTCTTGATGGATACCATTCGTAGCGTAAGTCGAGATTGTCGACATAGCAGTTCTTCAACTCTGTATTTCCCTGCACGTTGCTTGCCAGGTCGAAGTCGTAGTAAACCGATGATGAAACCTCGCGGAACTCAGGTCGGTTGATGCTGCGGCCATACGACAGACGAATCTGATGCTGGTCGTTCAACTTGTAGGTGGTATTGAGTGAAGGGAAGAAGTCGTTGGTTCTGTAGTGGCGGCTTGTCTCGCTCTTCTCGTAGTCGCGGGTATTGGAGATCAGCTCCATGTCGTTGTGCTCAAAGCGGACACCAGCGTGGATGCCAAACTGCCCAAAGGGGAGAGACATGGTAAGGTATCCTGCGCCTAATGTGTTGTGTCCGCGATAGTTGTTGCGCATTTGCTTCTGCTCAAGCAAGTACAGCTTGTCGTAGCCCATATTCTCCTCATTGGAAAGAAGGGTAGGGATGTCGCTGTGGCGGAAGTCGGATGGCATATTATTGTCAGAAACATTCCAGTTGTAGATAAATTCGCGAGTCTGGTACTTGCGGCTTCGATACTCTCCGTAGGCACCCACCTGCAAGTCTGGCTCAAAGTTGCCAAACTTGAAGTGGTGCTTGTCGTTGATGCCAAGAGAGAGAATGTGCTCGTCGAGTTGGGTCCACTCGCGCGATATGTCGTTTCCGGTGCTCAGGGCATAAACGCCCGTTTCGAGAGCATCGTCGATGAGATATCTACGACGGTCAGGCAAATGACGGTTGGCATACGCATACCCGATACTCCAGTCAAGGGCATCGCTGGTGAAGGTGTGCTTGCCGGTAAGCTGACCGTTATATGTAGTTCGACTGCGGTAGTAATACTCAGCACTTCGCTCCAGGTTCGACTGTGCGCTCACACCGTCACGCCAGGTATATCGGCTTGTTGCCAACTGGTTGAAGATGTTCTTGAGCTGGTACTTGTGGTTGCCGTCCTTGGAGAGGATGGTGAAGTTGAGTATGGCTCCGAGTCTGACATTATTATTATATTGGTCGTCGACAGAATGACGAAGGTAGTTGGGCTTGTCGTTAGCAGCATCGTAGATACCAAAGAGGTTGTTCTCCATCTTCTCGTAGGTGCGATATTCATTGGTGTAGTTCAGTGCGGCAAGCATGCCGAGTGTTCTGCCTCCCAACATCCATCGGTGGTTCAGGCTGGCTGCCAACTTCAGGTCGCCCAGGGGCTTCTTGCTCTTTACCATCCAGTCGTTGTTCAGGTGGTTGCCCAAGAGGGATGTGGCATAGTTGTCTATCGGGCTGCCGTTGGCATCGAGCTGAGGAGCCAAGGAGGCATTGATACCTCCGTGAATGCTCCGTATCCCGTTGTCGAAAGCCAGGAAGTCGGTTGCCGAACCTTTAGAGTAAGCAAAGTCCTGGAAGGCTGAAGCTGTGTTCCAGTTTCCACCTACAGATAAAGAAAAACTGTTTTCTGCCGGAATCTCTTTGGTGTTGACGATGATAAAACCGCCCGAATAGTCGGCAGGATATTCTGCGGTTGGGCTTTTCACGATAGTAAGATTGTCAATTTGCGAACTTGGGATGATGTCGAAGGAGAAAGCCCTTGAGTCGGCCTCCGAACTGGGCACCGCTCCTCCGTTGACCCAAACATTGTTGTAACGCTGAGACAGTCCACGTACCATGACGAACTTGTCGTCGATGAGGCTCACGCCTGGCACACGGCGTATCACCTCACCCGCATTGGTGTCTTGCGTACGACTTATTTCTTGTGCTGAAACATTGCTCACGATGACGGGACTGCTTTTGGCTACCTGTATCATTGCCGCATCCGTATTACGCCTTTCCACTGCGGTAACGGTAACGCCTTTCAGTTGCTGTTCATCGGGCTGCAAAGCAATCGTCAGGTTTGCATCCCTCATCTGAACCCCGTCAATTTTTAGAGTTTTATACCCTACATATTTAATATATAATGTATAAGTACCATCTTTCAATCCTTCGAACGAAAAGTTTCCGTTCACGTCGGTTACTGCTTTCACATCGGTTCCTTCTATGCTGATAACGGCTCCGATGAGTGTCTCTTTCGAGTTTTTGTCGATAACGATTCCCTTGAGTTGTTGCGCCCACGACTGCAAGCTTACAGCCGAAAGCAATCCCAAAGCAATGATTCCCCTTTTTAGTTTCATACCTTTTTCTTTTTTCTTGTTACATCTTCTTTTGTCTGAGAGGACTGCTTGTTTCAGTTCCCTCTCTCTTTGTCGGGATTTGGGTTATGATAACCCTCTTCTTTTCGGATGCAAAGATACGATGGTATTGTTACAGGGTGGTTGCGATGAGATTGAAAGGTATTGACGAAAATAAGACAAAGATGTTACAAAAAAAGGAGCACTCACAAGGAGTGCCCCCTATCTAATCTAAATCATCAATAAAAGTGAAATGTCGGTAGTATTCTTCTTATACCCATTGTGGCAGAAAGCTCGAGATGATGAGCACCACGATGCCGAGGATGAGCACGGCAATGGTTTTGGGTGAACAGCCCTTCCATTCCTTCAGGATGATTCCCCATACGTTGGAGAATACAACATTGAGTGCCATCAGGATGCAGAAGGAGAGTGTCATGAGGGTAGGCGACTCGTTGAGGAAGCCCTTGCCCAATGACAGTCCGAAGAACTGACTGTACCACAAGGCACCTGCCAAAGCACAGAACAAGATGTTGTTGTTCCATACCTCGCGCTTCAGATAATCACCCCAAGTGTGGTTCTTGGAGTTCTGATAGAAGCAATAGATGGCATTGGTGATGAATCCGCCCACTGTTACCAGGAAGGTAGCGGGAAGCGTCTTGTACATATCGGGAGTGAAGGTGCCGAAGTGTATGTCGCTTCCGAAAGCCAGACCTACGTTGAAACATCCGCTCATGAAACCTGCCAGCAGCGCGATAGTCAAACCCTTGGGGAAGTTGAAATCCTTGACTGCAGCCTTCTTTTCTTCTTCTGAGAGCGACGAGGCCTTCATGCTTCCTGCCACACCGATGATGGCGATACCCAACAAGGTGACCACCACTCCGAGGATAACGCTGAAGGTGAGCGAAGACAAGGCATCCATTTCGGGGAAGAAGATGTTGAGCAACACGGGACCCATGATGGTGCCCAAGCCAGCACATGTACCTAAGGCAATGCTCTGTCCTAATGCCACTCCCAAGTAGCGCATGGAGAGTCCGAAGGTAAGACCTCCCACTCCCCAGAGCATACCGAAGAGCATGGTCATCATCACCTCGAAGCCATAGCCGTCGAAGAGTTCGAAGAACGAATGGCCGCTTGGAACGGCAAGCATGGCGCCTATGAAAGGAAGGATAAGCCACGCAAAGACGCCCTGTACAATCCAGTAGGATTCCCAGCTCCAGTCCTTTATCTTATTGATTGGAACATAGCAACTCGACTGGCAGAAGGCGCCCACTGCTATGATTAAAAGTCCTATTAATATTTCCATATTGTTAATAGTTTGGTTTTTAGGTTACTGAACTTTAGTATATAAAGAAGTTAAAGGAGTTAAGGAAGTTAAGGAGTTAAGACGTATGTCTTGTTGCTTAAAAACTACGTGCAAAGACTGTTGTCTTAACTCCTTTAACTTCTTTAACTCCTGAACATACAAATGTTCAGTATCTTAGTTTCTCTTAGCGAGAACTTCTGCCTCGTATTTCTCGATGTCGGCAATGTATTCCTCGCCTACAGGGATATTGTTCTTCAGGTTGAAGTAGTCGTATACAGCACCGAAAGGCAATGTCTTCTCTTCCTCCAAGAGAGCCAAGCGCTGGAAAAGCTTGCCCTCGTCCTCATACTTGCGGAGAGTATCGAGAGGCTCAAGGAATGCCTGCAGCAAAGACTTCTGGGCAGCACGTACACCGATGATATAAGCTCCGATACGATTGATGGAACCATCGAAATAGTCGAGACCGATGTGTGCACGGTCGAGTGCATTGGCACGAACCAACTCTGAGAAGAGGTTGCGGGTGTTGTCGTCGAAGAGGGTCACGTGGTCAGAATCCCAGTGCATAGGACGAGATACGTGGAGCATCAGTTCGGGCACGAAGAGAAGGAGTGCGGAAACTGCATCCGAAACATTCTCTGTAGGCTCATAGTGACCAGTGTCGAGGGTGTACATCACATTGTTCTTGGCGCAATAGCCTGCGTAGAAGTCGTGAGAACCTACGGTGTAAGCCTCCAGTCCGATACCGAAGAGTTTAGCTTCGAGGCATGACTTCATATTTGGCAACTCCTCTGCCAGGATTTCATCGAGCGAGTTCTTCAGAATCTCACGATAGCGGCCTTTCTCTACGGTGATGTCCTTGCTGCCATCGTGTACCCAGATGTTCATGATACATGGATCGTTCTGGAACTTACCCATAGCATCGGCAATGCGGCGGCAACGCTTGGTGTGCTCTATCCAGAACTCGCGGATAGCAGGATCGGGATTTGACAATGAGAGGCTGCCACTCTTAGGGTGAGAGAAAGAAGTAGAGTTGAAGTCGAGCTTCATGTTCTGCTCCTTAGCCCACTGCATCCAGCCTGTGAACTGGTCGACGGTTACCTCGTTGCGGTCAATCTGCTTGCCACCGAACTCACCGTAAATCTCATGCAGGTTAAGACGGAAGGTACCAGCCAGAAGAGAGTTCACCTTCTCGATGTCCTGACGCAGCTCGTCGATATTGCGAGCCTTGCCGGGATAGTTGCCTGTACTCTGTATGCCACCCGATGCAGCTTCGCCACGTTCAAAACCTACCACATCGTCAGCCTGCCAGCAGTGCAGGGAGATAGGAGTCTTCTCTAATGTGGCAATAGCCTTGTCTGTATCCACACCAAGAGCCGCATAGCGCTCCTTGGCAATCTCGTAATTCTTTAAAATCAAATCTGCTTTCATTGTTTTTAAGTTTTTTATTATTGTTGTTATTATTTTTTTTGAATTTTAGCAAGTTCAGAAGTTTTTACCTTTTTACTTTTTTACCTTTAAAAACTTCTCGTATGCAGCATCCCATGCCTCCTTGTCCTGAGGCTCAAATTGCTGCAACTCGATAGAGTTGGCGATGATCTGTCGCATTTCCCAAATATCCTTCACATCGCCCGATGCCTTTGCCTGCAACATGATGTTGCCTATGGCTGTTCCTTCCTGAGGACCTGCCAATATGCTGACACCACAACTGTTGGCGGTGAACTGGTTGAGATGTTTGTTGAGCGAGCCTCCACCTATTATATGAAGAACATTGAGGTCGATGTCGGCAAACTCCTTCAGCCAGCCAAATACCTGACGATAACGGAGAGCCAGACTCTCGAAGATACAACGGCAGAACTCGCCATTCGATTGTGGCACATGCTGTCCGGTCTTTTCGCAATATTGCTGGATGGCCTCTGTCATACTCGAAGGATTGGCGAAGCAGTCATCGTCGGGGTTGATGATGCTCTGGAAGGCTGGTTGCTTCATCGCTTCTGCTATCAGTTCGCCATGTCCCAAGGCTGTCATGTCTTTCTGATGGGCTGCAGCCTCGTCTTTCCATTCCTTGCGGCAACGCTCGTAAATCCACATGCCGCAGATATTCTTGAGGAATCGGGTCGTACCCTCTATTCCTCCCTCGTTGGTGAAGTTGAGTTCGTAGCTCTTCTCGTTGATGATGGCGTTCTTGGTCTCAATGCCCATCAGGCTCCATGTGCCAGAGCTCAGGTAGGCAAACTCCTCGTTCTTGGCAGGCACGGCTGCTACTGCACTGGCTGTGTCATGTCCTGCCACGGCAATAACGGGCACAGCCTTCAGACCGGTCATCTGCTGAACCTCTTCGGTCAGGGTGCCTATGATGGTTGCAGGATGGGTCATCTTTCCAAATTGCTCTCTCTTCAGTCCAAGGTTTTCTACGAGATCGTTGTCGAGGTCGCCTGTCATAGGGTTGAGGATCTGCGAGGTGGAAGCCACGGTGTATTCACAGATGGCATTGCCTGTAAGCATATAGCTCAGCGCGTCGGGGATGAAGAGTATCTTGTCGGCATTCTCGAGCGCCACGTTGCCAGCCTTGCGCATGGCATACAGCTGGAAAAGCGAGTTGAAGTTCATAAACTGTATGCCCGTCTTCTCGTATACCTTTTCCTTGCTTATCTTCTCGTCGAAGTATTTCTCCATCATGCCCACGGTGTGTGGGTCGCGGTAAGCCAGCGGATTGCGCAGTATGGCTCCGTCCTTGGCCACGTAAACGAAGTCGCATCCCCAGGTGTCGATACCGATGCTCTGTATGTTGATGCCGCGTTGCGCCACCAGTTTCAGACCTTTGATGATTTCCTGATACAGGGCATAGATGTCCCAGTAGAAGTGTCCGCCTGTCTGTATCAGGTTGTTGTCGAAGCGTGTCAGTTCTTCGAGACAGAACTTACCTTCCGACAAAGAACCGATGATGGTTCGTCCGCTGGTAGCACCGAGGTCTACCGCAAAATAGTATTTTTTGTTGTTCATTCGATTAGGTCGTTAGATTTCCTATGTTGTTTACGGTTGCAAAGATAGTACTAAAAGAAGCTGCCGACCACGATTATTTGATTTTTCATCCTTATTTTTTGACCCGCTGATTTTTCTGTCGTCAGGAAGGCTACGTGGAATAGTAACAGATAGAAGAAAACACCTGCTGTTTCGGACAAAAGTAAAAGTAAGTAAACGATTTCATATAAATATAATAAGGAAAAGGACAGATATTGCGTTTCTTTTCGTAACTTTGCACCCGTTTGGCAAAAATACGATCCAATACAAACAAATATAAAAAAATATCTAACACAAACAATTAAAAATGACAACATTAACAATTTCGATTATCGTCGTCTTTGTGCTTGGCTATGCTCTCATAGCCACAGAAAGCCTGACGAAGGTAAACAAGGCTGCGATAGCCTTGCTCATGCTCGTGGGGTGCTGGACACTCTACATGGTTGACCCTATGCAGTATCTTCAGATGATGCACCCTGACTATACATGTGGTGCTGCAGGAATGGTAGAAAAGGTAACGGGTATTATCCAGGAACACCTGGGCGATACAGCAACGACCCTCTTCTTCCTGATGGGAGCCATGACAATCGTGGAGATAGTAGACCAGAATGGCGGATTCAACTGGGTTCGCAAGGTGATGAAGACAAAGTCGAAGCGTGCCCTGCTGTGGCGCATAGCCTTCCTTACCTTCTTCCTTTCTGCCATCCTCGACAATCTGACTACCAGTATCGTGATGATTATGATTCTGCGTAAGCTCGTTACCGACCACAAGGACCGTATGGTATACGCCTCGCTTGTCATCATTGCAGCCAACTCGGGTGGCGCTTTCTCGCCCATCGGCGACGTTACCACCATCATGCTTTGGAACAAGGGACTGATAACCGCAGCTGGTGTGATCGCCGAGATCTTCATCCCATCTGTTGTTTCCATGGTGATTCCAGCCCTCATCCTTCAGACCATGTTGAAGGGCGAACTCGTGATGCCTGAGGTTTCTGCCCAGCAGAATGCTTCTGTAAGCGACTTCACAGAAGGTCAGCGCAAGGCTGTGTTCTGGTTGGGTGTTGGCGGTTTGATCTTCGTTCCTATCTTCAAGAGCATTACCCACCTGCCTCCATTCGTAGGCATCCTCTTGGTATTGGGTGTGCTGTGGACTGCTACCGAGGTGTTCTATCGCAGTTTGCATCGCGGACAGGATGCTGAGGGTACACAGAAGCGAGTAACCAAGTTGCTCTCTCGTGTGGATATGAGCACCATTCTCTTCTTCCTCGGTATCTTGATGGCTGTGTCTTGTCTGGCAGAAATCGGCGTACTGACAGCTTTAGGTCAGGGACTGAATGTTGCCTTCGACGGCAATCACTACCTCGTAACAGGTATCATTGGTGTGCTTTCAAGTATTGTGGACAATGTGCCTTTGGTAGCAGGCTGTATGGGTATGTATCCTGTGGCTGCTGTAGGCGATATGGCTGTTGACGGAATTTTCTGGCAGTTGTTGGCTTACTGTGCTGGTGTCGGTGGTTCTATGCTGATTATCGGTAGTGCTGCTGGTGTGGTTGTTATGGGCTTGGAGAAGATCACCTTCGGCTGGTATATGAAGCACATTTCCTGGATTGCCTTCGTAGGTTATTTGGCTGGTATCGTAAGCTACTGGTTGATCCGCACTTTCCTCTATGCTGTATAAGCAGACTCTTTTGAGTCGATGAAATAAAAAAGGCAACTTGTCGTAGCGACGGGTTGCCTTTTCTTTGTTTTCTCCTTTCTTCAGCTCTTGCGAAGAATGCTCTTCCGGGGTTCGCAGGTGCTGTTATCTCATTTTGTTGCGGAATTCAGAGGGCTTGAGACCGGTCTGGTTCTTAAACTTCGATGAGAAATAGTCGGGCGACTCGAAGTTGAGTCTGTAGGCTATTTCCTTGATACTCTCGTCGGTGGTGGAGAGCAGTTCCTTAGCTCTTTGCAGTCGGAGATCTTGCTGATACATGGCAGGAGCGATGCCTGTAAACTCCTTGAAGAGTTTGCGGAACGACGAGTAGCTTACCCCCAGGTCTTCGGCTATCTTCTGTATGGTGAGGTCGCTCTCCAAGGATTCGCGTATGCGCAGTCGGGCCTTGTTGATCATATCCACATGGGCTGTGTTCTTGTTCAGGATGATGTTGCGTTCCAAAGAGTACATCATGCCGATGAGGTGGTTGACGATTCCTGCCAATGTTTGCTGCGAGTAGGCGGCCTCCTCTTGTGCTATGCGGTAAGCCTCCTTGTAGAGGCTTAGTATGTCGTTGCTGAACCCAACATGGTAAATAGGTTTCTCGGGTGAAAGGAATCCTGCCTTCACTCTGTCGTCGATGTTCTTGCCTTTGAAGCCTATCCAATAGCTGTGCCATCCCTTCTCAGGACAGGGGTGGTAAGTGTGCCATTCGCCAGGAAAGAGCAGGAATATGTCACCGGCCTTGATAGGTGTTTCTGCGATATGTGCCGACTGGAACACGCCTTCTCCCTCGGGTTGGTAGAGCAACTGGTATTCATCGAGCTCGCGTCCCTTCTTCAGGTCGAAGTAATAGCCGTCGGCATGTCCTTTTGTGGGATAGGATTCTCCCGGCTCGATCATCTCGTACCCTATGGTGCTCACGGTGAGTCCCCATTCTTTGTCACGTTCGTTGGCCAATAGATATTTGCTTGTCTGCATGTCTGTAATAAACTTGTTCTGGCTGCAAAAATACAGAATTTGCAGCAGAAAAGAGCATGATGAAAGTTTTTTTATGCTTTTATGTGCATAAAAAGTACTGTCGTCTGCACCTCCTCAGCTGTTTTTTCCTTCCATGTAGCCCGTTGCGTAAAGGTGTCCTTCCTCTATGGTGCAAGGGGGTGAAGAATGGAATAAGTTGCGATAACTCCGCCCTAACTATAAAAAATAGGTAGTTAGGGCGGTGTTATCCTTGCAGATTTCATCTTTTTTGTTTATCTTTGTACCGGTAAGTTTAGTATAAATTAAATAAAATCAGCAATTGAGGTTCGTTTATTGCTAATGTATTCATACTTACTCCTTTTTAAAAACATTCATCAATTTACAGCAGCAAAATTACGTTTTTCCTCGAGACAACCAAGCAAATTAAAAGAGATTTTTAATAATGGTATAGAGTACCTGTTTTTATGTGCTAACTTATCAACGACCTTGGTGGCAAGATGGAGCAGAACCAGTTGTAGGAAAAGTTGAATGATAAGATGAGACGGGATGAAGAATTGGAGAGGATGAAGTGAAGGATAGGTGTGAAATTGGAATTTTTAGTAAAATTCAACTGAAAGTTAACAAAAAGCTTGGTAATGTGGAAATAAAAGCATATTTTTGCAGATTAAATAAGTACATAACATTAAAAATAAGAAGATTATGGCAATAGAAATTAAACCAATACCTGTCCTTCATGGTGAGGCAGCAGCTCGTTTCGTTGAAGCGGCTGATGAGGCATTGGAAAAGCGAGGCTCCATTGACTTCTCCAAGCAAGTAGCCAAGGCACGTGCTATATTAAAACGTTCAAAACTGTACATTTAAAATGTTAGAGCAATGTGATTTTATGGAACTGACAGAGGAAGTCTTGCAGCAATGCAAAGGTTTCACTTGCAAGGATGAGGACATAACAGAGTTCTTCGCCCATGACTATGCTGACTATGCCTATCAGTTGTTAGGAAAATCATATTGCTTTGTTAAACCAGAAACATCTGAAATAATCTGTGCATTTACTGTCGCTAATTCGAGCGTGAAAGTTGATTCACTTCCTTCAAACCTTCGAAATAAGCTTAATAGAAAGATTCCGAATGCCAAGCGAAGACCACAGTATCCTGCTGTATTGGTAGGACAGTTGGCTGTAAGTGATTTGTTCTGTGGACATCATGTAGGAGACGAATTGTTGGATTTCATCAAATCATGGTTTATAGACCCACTGAATAAGACTGGATGCCGGTATGTCATTGTTGATGCTGTCAACCATCAGAAAGTATTTGAATATTATCAACGAAATGGTTTCAAATTTCTGTTTTCGTCAGATGAGGAGGAATGGACCTTCTTGCATAACAAAGGTCAAGAGCCAACAACTTCGATAGAGCCGATGAAGACACGACTGATGTACTTTGATTTGATCTATCTCCGCACAAAATAACAAATAAAAGATCATAAGCCCCTCTGGCGCGCCGAAAGGCAGCATACTAGAGGGACATTACTTATTTTAGGCAGTTTACTTTGTGCTTTTGCGGTAAATGATATTTTAATGTCCGTTTTCAAAACTGATACTGCCCCCATGAGATAGGGGGATGAAGATAGATGAAAACGTTGAAAATCGCCTTAATCCCCAAAAATATGTTTTATTTGATGAGTGAGTAGAGTGTGTCGGTAGGGTGCTGGGCAAAGTCGTATCCTGCCACATACATTAATGTGAAAGTCATGTCGGCTGTGCAGTATTTGCGGTCTAAGGAACGTTGTGTCTGTGCCGTAAGGGCTTTGTGGTGATCCTTATAAAGAGGGGATAGGTAGATAAAGCAGGGTATCTGTAAGCCTGTTTTTCTGGATTCTTTCTTGAAACCGTGTGCATGACCGAAATAATTGGGGCTTGACTGGAATACGTCTATACCATGGTCGGGGTAATAGATGACGATAGCATCCTCGTTTTTGTATTTTTCCATGAGTTGAGCCACAACAAAGTCATTGTATAGGCAAGCATTGTCGTAGTGGGCTGCGACTTCTCTTTTTTGACATTTCTTCTTGTCGTAGTCTGTAGCCTTGAATTTTTTGTAGGATTCTGGATAACGTTTGGCAAAGTCTACATGTTGTCCCATGAGGTGATATATGATGAATTCCTTGCCTTTGGAAGGTTTGTGGAGGCTGATGAGGTCGCCATCGAGTCGTGTCTTTTTTGTGTTGAAGTGATAATAGTCGCATATATGTGCAAAGCAAGATGCCATGTTGTCGTACAATCCCACTTCGTCTTGGTTGGAGTACCAGAGGGTGCGATACCCTGCCGCCTTGAGAATGGTGATAATAGATGGAAATTTGTACCATTCTTTCTGAATGTCGCTATGATGTCTTGTATTAAGAATGTACTTAAACGACTGGGTCGTGACCGTTGCTGGCGACACTATATTATGGAAGGCATAGACCAGGCTGTCATCTATAAGATGCTGGATGCGAGGATTGGTGTCTTTCTCGTATCCGTATATAGAACTATGTCCCTTTGAATGTGACTCTCCTATGATAAGAACTATTTTTTGGGGATGTTGCTGACTGCTCTCACACAACTGTATATTCCGTGGTTCATGGTCTTTCAGATTGATGGCAATGTCTTCGAAGGGGATGGTCCAGGAACTCATTGACAGAATTTCCTTTATCACTATCTGATGAGCGATGAGCAAGACGGTAACAATGTAAACGAAGAGGTGGAGGTGTAGGTAACTCTGTTTGTTTCCCATCTTTATGCGTTTCTTGGTGTGGCAAATGTAATGGGCGTAAAACAGGGAGGCGAGCAAGCAAATGAAGCCGACAACAAGCCACCAAGGTATGAAGACACTGATAAATTCCTTGATTTCGTTGGGGGTGGTTTCAAGAAGGGTTTCTATGATGGTAGCATTCATAAACGACTTGAATACTGCGAGGCAAAAAAGAGTAAGCAGATCGTAGAGAGAGACAATGGTGAGGCTCAGATATTTCAAGATTGTGCCTATGTGCCCCATGGAGCAGAACAGGGTGGTAAGCAAACAGCCACTGATGTAAATGAGGGCGAATGTGATGGCAAGGTCGAGCCAATCGGGTTGATAGAATAGTGAAACGATGGGGTTGATTGCTGCCAGGACCGTGAAGCTCCAGAAGTAGAATGGGTCAGAGGTAAAGTGTTTTTTTAGAATTGTTAGTATACGGGACATGGTTAATAGGGATGAAATGTAAGTTTGGTGGAAAAATAAACTGAGCCTCCTCTGAAAAGGAGGCTCAGTCCTATAAGACTCTAATAAGACCCTGAGGATTGAAGTTTCTGGTATAGTTTTTCGAGTTGGGAAGCTGTGTATGAAGTTGTTGTCTTTTTGTAGACTTCTGTATACAAATCGCTTCCGCTACTGCATTCCAAGATTAACTTGGTATTGCTTACAGCCTGAACTTCATCAGCCCAAGTGTCTCCGTCATCGGAAATATATGTGATTTTTCCGCTTTTTGCATTATAGATATACTCGAATTTTTCAACGTCGAATCCAGAGGAACTTTCTTCGCCAAAATAATATCCTATTCCATTAGCGCAGTACATGATATAGTCTTTATCTTCGTCGTCGTCAACTCGTTCCCATGTACCTACGATTTGTGATGTTGGGTTGCCATCATCTCCTCCTTCTCCATCACCATCGCTGTCGCTTCCGCAAGAGACGAGATACAATCCTGACACAATTGCTGTCAGTAAAATCAAGAATAAATAACGATACT